>ERZ834769.1763-NODE-1763-length-17730-cov-3.373861_pt1 | contig 17730 bp, 18 predicted proteins | sample MGYA00519690_ERZ834769 | MGnify/ENA primary metagenome ERZ834769 (study PRJEB31850, sample SAMEA3708760) | human gut metagenome | biome: human gut; feature: human-associated habitat; material: faeces | place: China | collected 2014 ... | reverse complement strand
AACGACGAATTTCAGCATGTACACAGCTATAATCCGATTGAGCATATTAAATCCAGAATTAAGACATCGGAGAGTATCGTTAAGAAATTAAGACGGTATGGCTATGAATCGACGATTTCCAATATGGTGGAATACATTAATGATATTGCGGGAATCCGCGTGATCTGTTCGTTCATGTCTGATATTTACCGTATTGCCGATATGATCAGTAACCAGAGAGACATTAAGGTGATTTCGGTGAAGGACTATCTGAAGAATCCGAAGCCGAGCGGCTATCGCAGTTATCATATGATTGTGACGGTTCCGGTATATTTGTCAGACCGGATTGTGGATACGAAGGTGGAGATTCAGATCCGGACGATGGCGATGGATTTCTGGGCGAGCCTCGAGCACAAGATCTACTATAAGTTTGAGGGAAATGCGCCGGATTACATCAGCAGGGATCTGCGCGAGTGTTCGGGAATCGTCTCCATGCTGGACGCAAAGATGCTCCAGCTCAATGAGGCAATTCTGGAGGCAAAGGCGGCACAGGAAGAGCAGGAGGGAGATACAGGTGCAGTATAATTATGATTTTGAGATCGCATCACTCTTAATTATGACAATTATATTACTGCACTTTGTATTCGTGCGCCAGTTTCCCGGGGAGAAGACACGGGTATTCGGCTGGCTTCTGTTTGTGTGTGAAGCAGAGTGTCTGATGAACATTCTATCATGTGTGGGATTAGCAAATGCAGCCCTCGTTCCGCAGCGTCTGAACGAGGTACTGGCGTTTGCTTTTTTTGTGCTGGAGGGGGCTTCGTCATATCTGATTTACCGGTATTTTATGGCGGCATGTGCGCTCCGCGGCAGGGAGAGAACGGTATTTGCGGCTGCCGGCATGATTCCGTTTGCCGTGTTTCTTGTGTTGGTGGCAGTGACGCCGGTGACTGGATTTTTTTATTACTTTAGGGATGGCAGTTATTATCAGGGCGTCGGCGCGGATTACGGATATGCGTATATTGTGATCTTCTTTTTGTTGGGGCTTCTGATTGTCGTGCGGCAGCATAAATATACCACGCTTCGCACGAAGGTCATCGTGTGCGCCTACACGGCTGTGGCAGCCGCCATGATCGGGTTGCAATACTGGCACAGGGAGATGCTTTGCACCAGCGTCAGCAATACGGTCGTGCTCATAATGCTCTATCTGCAGATTCAGAATCCGGTGGTGTTTCTGGACACGACAACAGGAATCGGGAACGGGACGGCATTTGAATCGCAGCTGGAGGACCGGCTCCGCAGAAAGGGCGAGGGCTATGTGCTCACGATTCATTTGAGCAAGTTTTATCATATCCACACGATTCTGGGTACCGAGAACAGCAATGAACTGCTGCGCGAGATCGGGGCGTATCTGTATAATCTGTGTGGAAAATTTCATGTGTTTCACACGGCAGGAGATGCATTTACGGTGTTTGCAGACACCAAAGAGCAGTGTGAAAGGTTAAAATGTGAGATACAAAAGCGGTTTGAAAGTGACTGGGTGGTGCAGGAGAACCGCATTGCGCTGGATATGGAGATGGTGGTGCAGCACTATCCGACGGACTTTAAGGCGATGGCGGAATATTACGGAATGCGGGAGTTCCTGCTTGAAAATGCGGGAAAGTCCGGCGCGCAGGTCATTGTGGAGGCGGATGCGGACATGATCGCACAGTACCGCCGCCGCAGAAAAGTGGAGATTGCCGTGGCGAGGGCGATCCGGGAGAAGGGGTTTCTGGTCTACTATCAGCCGGTATATTCCCTGAAGGAACGGCAGATTGTGTCCCTGGAAGCGCTGGTGCGGCTTAAGGATCCGGAATTGGGATTTATTTCGCCAGAGGAGTTTATTCCGCTTGCGGAGCGCGATGGCAATATCATCCATATCGGGGAACAGGTGCTGGAGCAGTGCTGCCGGTTTCTTTCAAAGCATGTGCTCTCGAACGGCTCGCTTGGAATCCGTACGATCCATGTGAACATTTCGATGGTGCAGTGTCTGCGCCAGAATCTGACTGAGACCATCCGGCCGGTGCTTGAGAGTTACCATATTCCGCCGTCCATGCTGACGCTGGAGGTGACGGAGCGCACGGCGATCAGTGCCCCAGAACGGATGCTGTGGCATATGCATGAGCTGGGAAAAATGGGAGTGTCGTTTGCACTTGACGATTATGGAAGCGGAAATGCGAACTGCTCCTATCTGATCCGTTTCCCGTTCCAGGAGATCAAGATCGACAAGGAGATCGTGTGGGCGTCGTTCCGCGACAAGGCGGCGCGCATCGTGCTTGAAAATGAGATTCACACCATCAAACAGCTGGGGATTCCGCTGATTATCGAGGGAATCGAAGAGCGGGAGCAGAGCGAAGCGATGGAACAGCTTGGGGTGGAATGTATTCAGGGATACTATTATGGCAGACCTCTGCCGGAACAGGAGTGCCTGCGGTATATCCGCACGTTTCAGGAGAAAGCGCAAAACGACAGGCAGCAGGCGGCTGTTTCAGGAGAAACGCAGAAGGAAGCCGGCCGGTGAGAGCCATTTGAGTCATACAGAAACAGGAAAGAAAGAGAAGAGACATGAATATTATTAACGCGGAGAATTTAACGAAATCATACACAGAGAGGAAGCTTTTGGACAAAGCTTCCTTTTATCTGCAGGAGGGAGAAAAAGTCGGGGTAATCGGTATCAACGGGACGGGAAAGTCCACCCTGTTAAAAATCATTGCGGGGCTGGAGGAACCGGATGAAGGCCAGGTGACCTGCGCCAACCATATCGTGGTAAGATACCTGCCGCAGAATCCGGTGTTCGATCCGGAGATGACGGTACTTGACAGTGTGCTGACACAGTGTGTCTTAAATTTTGTCGGCAGCGGGAGGACAGAGCGCACCGATGCAGACGCGCATGCACAGGAACAGAAATGGAGCCTTGAGAGCGATGCAAAAAGCATGATGACGCGCCTCGGCATTACCGATTTTACACAGAAAACCGGAGAACTTTCCGGTGGACAGAGAAAACGTCTGGCACTTGTGGCAGCACTTTTAGTGCCGTGCGATGTGCTGATTTTAGACGAGCCGACGAACCATCTGGATTCGGCAATGGCGGACTGGCTGGAAAATTATCTGAAAAAATGGCGCGGTGCGCTGGTGATGATCACGCATGACCGCTATTTTCTTGACAGCGTCTGCAACCGTATTGTCGAGGTGGACAAGGGGGCAATCTACAGCTATGAGACGAATTATTCCGGCTATCTGGAGCGGAAGGCGGAGCGGGAGGAGAGCGCCGAGGCGAGTGAGCGCAAGCGTCAGTCTGTACTGCGGAAGGAACTGGAATGGGTCAGACGGGGGGCAAAAGCGCGCACAACCAAGCAGAAGGGGCGCTTGCAGCGCTATGAGGAACTCAAGAATCAGAAGGCGCCGGAGCGCGACAGCCAGGTGGAGATGAGTTCTGTCTATTCCAGGATGGGAAAAACCACGATCGAGCTGGATCACATCACCAAAGGATATGACGGACGGACGCTGCTGCGGGACTTTTCCTATATTTTTCTGAAAGGAGACCGGATCGGATTCATCGGGGCAAACGGAAGCGGCAAGACGACCCTGATGAAGATGATTGCGGGGCGCATCAAGCCGGATGCGGGCACGATCACAGTTGGGGCAACGATCAAGATCGGCTACTATACGCAGGAGATTGAGACGGGCCGCGAAGCGGGAATCGCCTACATGGACCCGGAGGAAAAAGTGATTGATTATATCCGTAACACGGCGGAGTATGTGCGGACGACCGACGGTCTGGTCTCGGCATCGAACATGCTTGAGCGTTTTTTGTTCCCGGCAGCGCAGCAGTACAGTCCGATCGGAAAGCTTTCCGGCGGTGAGCGGCGCAGATTAAATCTGCTGCGCGTGCTGATGGAGGCGCCGAATGTACTGATTTTAGACGAGCCGACGAACGATCTGGATACGCAGACCCTTGCGATTCTGGAAGACTACCTGGACAGCTATGAGGGAATCGTGATTGTGGTATCGCATGACCGGTATTTCCTCGACCGCGTGGTGCGGCGTATTTTTGCTTTCGAGGGAAACGGAGAGATCCGGCAGTATGAAGGCGGTTATACAGATTATGTCAACCGACTGGCGGAGGAAGGCAGAAAGCCGGGCGAAACGGCGGAAGTTCAGGGAATGACAGCACGCGGAGTCTCGGAGGCGGAAAGCGCACAGGAGGCCGGCGGTGTGACCGGGACATCCGGGCAGGATGCAGCAGAGCAGGCGGATTCCAGAAACACCTGGAAACGTGAGAAGAAGCTGAAATTCAGTTATAAGGAACAGAGGGAATACGAGACGATCGAGGATGACATTGCGAACCTGGAAGCAAAAGTGGAGCAGCTGGATGCCGACATGGCGGAAAACGCCACGAACTCAGTGAAGCTTGGGGAACTTCTGGCGGAAAAGGAAGCGGCAGAACGGGCGCTCGAGGAAAAGATGGAGCGCTGGGAGTATCTGGAAGAACTGGCGGCAAAGATTGCGGGGCAGGAATGAAGAATATAACGTTTCATTTTACAAAGCCGTCTTTTTTCTTTCTATTCGCTGCAGCGCGTTAAACCAGCTCTGCGGCAGACCGAAGCCAAAGACAATTCCCAGCACGATGGCACCTGCCACCTTGATGGTTTCCATGCCATAGTTGGAGAATTGCGTCATATCGTTCATGATGAAATAGTAGGACGTATAGTAAATACCTGCTCCGGGAACCAGCGGAAAAATACCGGCGATGAGGTAAACGGTTACCGGATTTCTGCGGATCGCGGACAGAATACGCGAAAATACGGTGAGTGCGAAGGTGGCGGTCAGATTCGCAAGCACCGTGCCCATATTGCTGTTTAAGCCGATCACATAGACGACCCAGCCGATGGCACCGGTCAGACCGCAGAAAAACAGTTCCTTTTTCGGCGCGCCAAACAGTTCCGCAAAAGAGAGTGTGGCAAACAAACTCACAATAAACTGGATAATCATAACAGCGCTGCACCTCCCCTTGCAAAATGATAGATCGTAATGACGGTGCCGACGCCGACAGCGATACAGAATGCGGTCAGGATGGCGTCAATCATGTGAATGGCACCGGACAGATAATCTCCGTTAAAAAAGTCGCGGATCGACGTAGTGAGCGCGATTCCGGGGACGAGCGGCATGATGTCTCCGATGATGACCTTATCGTAGAGGATGGGGGTACCAAAGGAGAGTACAATCAGCGACAGCAGCGTTACGAATGCACTTCCCAGGATATTCGTGATAAACTTGGAATTCTTATGGCGCTTTAAGGCAAACAGAAATACCTGCAGCAGCATGCCGATAAAAAAGCCGACGATGCTGTCCAGGGCTGTACCTCCGAAAAGGTAGGAAAAACAGCCACAACCTAGTCCGCAGAAGAAGATGTGGACGACAGGTTTACCGAACGAAATATTTTTACATCTTTCCAGACGGTTCCAGGCGTCGATCAGCGAACATTCGTGGGAACAGATCTCGCGGGAAAGCTGGTTTAATGCAGCGATGCGCCCGAGATGCGTGGTGCCGAGCGGAATGTGGCGGATCATGCTGCAGGCATCTTCACGATCCTCGTTTGCACTTGCAAAGATTCCGTTGGAAAGCACATAAACATCATAATTTTCAATTTCGTATGCCTCAAGAATATGCATGACCGTGTCCTCGACGCGGTAGACTTCGGCACCATTCCGAAGCAGTGCATCGCCGATTTCCACGGCGAGAGCCAGAATTTCCTTGGTTACAGCCATTTGGATGTCCGCCTTTCTGATAATAAAATGTCCATATGAAAAAGTAACACGTTTTTATAAAAAAAGCAATCTGGTACTTTTGTCAGTTGTCCTGTACATAATATCTGTGAGGACAGGCATAATAATGCATAAATCATGCAAGTGATGTAAAAACGGACAGGAGGACAGGAATATGAATTGCAGAAAATACAGAGCATGCCTTGTGGGAGTGCTGGCTATCGCGCTGATCTGCGGGGCACTTTTATATCTGAAATACGGGAGAGAGGGGGAGACCCCGATGGACGGCGTGCTGGTGGAACGGAATTCTACATGGGAAGCGGGAACTGCGGCATGAGTGCAAAGAGTGAGACACTGTATCTTAAGATTGACCAGAATACAATCGTGACAGACCGGCATGTGACATTGGGGGACATTGCGAAAATGGAGTGCCCGGATGCTTCGATTGTGCGCCAGCTGAAGCAGAAAAAAATCTATACGTTTGCGGAGGCGATGAATCCGCGCAAACAGAAGAACCAGATGAAGGTTTTTTCCATATTAAAGATCGTCGAACTGATTCATGAGGAATATCCGAATGTGGACATCAGCAATGAGGGAGAGAAGGATTTTATCATTGAATACATTCCCAATCCCGAGAAACCGAAGTGGATCAATGCGTTAAAGACCGTCGCGCTCTGCGTGGTCATTTTTTTCGGGGCGGCGTTCACGATTATGGCGTTCAACAACGATGTATCCGTGGGAGATGTCTTTTCCAAATTCTATCGGCAGGTGATGGGAAAGGAGTCAAGCGGCGTGACAGAACTTGAAATCTGTTACAGCATCGGACTTGCCATTGGCATCACGCTGTTTTTCAATCATGTGGGCAGCAAGAAGATCACGCCGGATCCGACGCCGATGCAGGTGGAGATGCGCAAATATGAGAAGGACATAGATACTACATTCATAGAGAACGCGGAGAGAAAGGGACACAGCATCGATGTTAATTGAGCATATATTTTTGGGCTTCTGCGGGCTTGCCGCGGGACTTGCCGTCTCTGCGGGAACATTTGCGTTTTTGATCGTCATCGGTGTCATTCCGCGTATGATTGGAAAGTGCAACCGCGCGGCAGAGACACTGCATTTTGAAAATGCCGTGATTCTGGGCGGAATCTGTGGAAATCTGGCGTCTGTTTTTTTGCAGATCCGGATTCCGTTCGGACCGGCGCTTCTGTGCGTGTACGGTATTTCTGCCGGGATATTTGTGGGAAGCATCGCGGTGGCGCTCGCGGAGATCCTGAATACATTTCCGATTACATTCCGGCGCATGGGCTTAAAGGTCGGACTCTTCTGGGTCATGCTTGCGATGGCGGCAGGAAAAGTGGCGGGATCGCTGTACTATTTCCTTGGAAATTTTAAGGCACAGTAGTACAATGATGGGAGATTGTTCTTTTACGGAGGAAAATTATGGTACCATCCATCGCACGCCAGAGCGTGATTATCAAGTGCAATATGCAGAAGTCAATTCTGACAGGAAATTATGAATTTTATTATGCTGCGGGACTTATCGCCAACCTTTCCGGAGTTGAGATCCCGGAGGACATCAAGCCGGAGGAACTGCTCGCGCTTCTGTCGGAGAAGATACCGACGCTGACACCAGCGGATGAGAAGGAAAAGTATCTGTTCGGGATGGTGGCGGACTACCGTCCCGAGGATGTATATGATGAGCAGATGCGGGAACTTTTAGACTGGGGACGCACTGAAAAATATCTCTGGACGGTCACATTGCCGGATGACTGGCAGAACGCATAAAGGTAGAGCAGCATAGCATCACAGAGGAGAAATGGCGGGAGAAGCGGTCGGAGGAATAGAAATAAATAAAATGCGCATACTGACAAAAAAGACGGAGGTTGCGCAGTGGATAAGGAAAAAGAACGTTTACAAAAAAAATACAATGATTATGTGAAGCAGGTGACTCCCACCCATAATCTCTGGTGGAATATGGCGAAGGCGTTTGTGACAGGCGGGATCATCTGTTGCATCGGGCAGTTCATTCTGAATGTGTGTGGGAATTACGGACTGGATCAGAAGACATCCGGAAGCTGGTGCTCTATGCTGCTCATTCTGCTGTCTGTACTGCTCACCGGTCTGAATCTGTACCCTTCGATTGCAAACTGGGGAGGCGCGGGCGCGCTGGTGCCAATTACCGGATTTGCAAACGGTGTGGCCGCGCCCGCCATAGAGTTCCAGAAAGAAGGACAGGTTTTCGGAATTGGCTGCAAGATCTTTACGATTGCCGGGCCGGTCATTTTGTACGGAATATTTTCAAGCTGGGTGCTTGGATTGATCTATTGGGTATTAAAATGGTGGGGAATGGTGTAGTGCCTTTTCCGTGCGGGTCTGGAAGAGGAAAAACATTCTCCCAGACCCGAAATATTGTGATTTTCGGGTCTGAGAGAGGAAAAACGCCGTTCCAGACCCGCGCCGGGCGAAACTAAAAGAAACGGCAGTGGAAGAGAGAAGCACGGATTCAGACCGCGGAATCCAGAAAATAGTAGGAAATCAGATGCTCAATCATGCCGGCGTTTAAGGGATATGCTTTGGTCTCGTACGTGGTGATCAGATGAACGGATGGAATGATGCCGTTTGCAGCATAGAGAGAAAGCTTCGAGCCGGCGTTTTTTGCGTAGGCGGGATCGTCCATCAGACCAAAATGCTCCCAGTAGTAGAGTGCGCCGGTTCCGGGATGACGTATGGTGAAATCCGGAAACAGAGTGATGCCGCCAAGGGAGAGCGCACATTCGTAGCGGTAAGGAATGGCGTTTAGGTGGAGCAGCATGGCAATCATGGCTTCTGATTTGGAACGCACCCTCTCGCCGGAGACGGTTTTGTGAAGCAGCTGCTCGGGATGGAGCGGATTGCGTTCGTAGGAAGCGGCAGACCATTCGACAGCGGAACGAGTCGAAATATCCGAGATATCTGAAACATTCGAGACGTCCGGAATATTTTTTGAGGTGGAAAAATAAGAATGAAGCAGATTTTCACAGGCGGGATCAGAGAGAAGATGTGGATCATCGGAAGAGAGGCTGCCCGCGGGGGAGTATTTTAAATAGGCAGTGATTGCTGCCTGCTCCTGCAAGAGTATTTGCTCATGTTGCTGCAGATACTTTTTCAGCGCAAGCTGTTCGGCGAGAGTGCGGTTCGCTTTCGGAATATAGGTCTTGGAGTGACCGTCGCCCTGATACCATTTGACGGTGGTTCCGTTGCGGGAGCAAATGAGCTTTCCGGGAGGGAGCTTCTGAAGCTGCTTCTGGATGGTACGGAGTTCCTGCCCGTTGCGGTCGCGGGCAGTGAGGATTTGTGAGTGTAAAGGTGTTATGGTATTCTCCTATTCTATAGATGGTGTGTGTTAAGAGGATCCGGTTTATTTTTATGTGCTAAAAATGACCTTTGCTGTTTTAAGTGTAGACGGGAAAGGAACTTCGGATGCGCAGAAAACAGCGCAAAAAGAGGATATACTGTTTTTTATTAAACCATACTACAAACGAAAAGCAAAGCGAAGGAATGAAAAAGATACCATCTCATATCAAGCCGGGAAGCACCGCATTCTGCCGTCTCCACAGCTTGACATGCGGTTCGCTCCGGATGTAAGATAAGAAACAATGAGTATGAAAAAAGAACTGCGGGGAAAAGTAAATGTCAGTCACAAAACAATTTGCCAGGTATGTCACACAGAATATATTCGGAATGTTAGGTATCTCCTGTTATATCATCGCTGATACCTTTTTTATTGCGAAGGCGGCGGGAACGGACGGAATCACGGTCTTAAATCTGGTGCTTCCGATCTACAATCTGATTTTTGCGATCGGTTCGATGATCGGCGTCGGTTCTGCGACGCGCTTTACGATCTTAAGGGCGCAGGGCGAGGAGCGGGCGCACGGCTATTTTTCCAATGCCATCTGCTTTGTGTGGATGATTGGAATTTTGTTTACACTTGCGGGCGTTTTTATCCCGGATAAAATCATCGCGCTGATGGGCGGCGATGCGGGAATTGTGGCGCTTGGAACCGGGTATACGAGGATCTTTCTGTTGTTTACGCCGTTTTTCATGATGAACTACGTCATCATGGCATTTGTACGCAACGATAACCAGCCGTCCTTAGCGATGGCAGGGACCCTCGCGGGAAGTTTTTCCAACATCCTGTTTGACTATATTTTTATGTTTCCGCTCGGCATGGGGTTAGAGGGAGCGGCGCTCGCTACGGCGGCATCACCGATCATCAGCATTCTGATCTGCAGCGCACATTTCTTTGGAAAAAAGAATACTGTGCGGTTCCGGCTGCACGCGCCGTCCATCGCCCAGTTATTCGGGGCGTGCCAGCTTGGCGTTCCGGCATTTGTGGGGGAGATTTCTTCCGGCGTCATCACAACCGTGTTCAACTTCTTGATTCTCGGTCTTGTGGGAAATATCGGTGTGGCGGCTTACGGAGTGATCGCGAACTTTGCGCTTGTGGCAATGGCAATCTTCAACGGAGTGGCGCAGGGAGCGCAGCCGATCGTGAGCGACTGCTACGGAAGAGGAGATGTGAAATCCGTCCGGAAAATACGAAACCTCGGACTTGCCACGGCTTTTGGCATCGCGGTAGTGCTCATCGGAGCCGTCTACGGATTTACGGATTCGCTGGTGAGTCTGTTTAACAGTGAACATTCTGCGGAACTGGCAGCGTATGCTCACACGGGAATGCGGCTGTACTTTATCGGCTTTCTGTTTGCCGGAATCAATATTGTGGGAGCGGGATTTTTAAGCGCGACAGAACGTGCGCGGGAATCGTTTGTGACATCGATTATGAGAGGATTTGTCTGCATTATCGGCTGCTCGCTGCTTTTTGCCGCAGCATTCGGCATCAATGGCGTGTGGCTGTCGTTCCCGGCATCCGAGCTTCTCACAGCCATCGTGATGGCTGTGGTGCTCGTGCGGGATAACCGCAGACTTTAGATAAAACCGAAATGTTCCAGCGCAAGGCGGATGCCGTCTTCGCTGGCACATTTTGTTACATAGGACACCTTGTCAAAAAGCGTGGCAGGAGAGGCGTTGCCCATGGCGACACTGTTTGTCAAAGCAGTGAGCATGGGAAGGTCGTTGTTGCTGTCGCCGAAGGCATAGGCGTCCTTTTTGTCTATCTGGTAATAATCAAGCACATAGTTAAGACCGGTGGCTTTGGAGTAGCCGAGCGGAACGAATTCGCGGAAATTGCCGCCCCGGTCAATGCACTCAAAATAGCGGTCACTTGTGGTACGGAAACCGGCAAGCTGCTCGGGGTGCTCAAACCATAGGACAAACTTATCACAGAAAAAATTAGGATTCTCAAGGTGCTCCGGCATCTCATAGCCGCGTTCTTCAAACGCCTCATACTGCCGTCTGGCATCCGGGTGCCGGAGCGGTCTTGCCAGATCAAAAGCAACCTCTTTCCTGGATTCAAACAGGATATCGATATCCCACTCCCTGGCTGCGAGAAGCAGCTTCATTACGGTCTCGTGCGTCTGTGCGACATGAAGGATTTCGGCACCGTCGCAGTAGATATCTGTACCACAGCCGCAGACAAAGCCGTCAAAACCCACATCACGGAAACGCTGTTCCACATTCTGAAAACAGCGCCCGGTATTGATGAACATCAGATTCCCGTTTGCCCGCGCCGCCCGTATAGCATAGACGGCACTTTCCGGAATCGAACCGTCAATCTCGGAAGTCAGTGTTCCGTCGATATCAAAAAAAGCAATTTTCTTCATGAATAATCTCCAATGTAACAGATCTATAGAAACGGAAGTATTGTAATACTTTTTACCTAATCTGTCAAAGGATGTGCGCTCTGTCCACCGTGAAACACAGATATTTAACGGTTCCGTCACATAACCGTCACATTACATTCAGCTACCCTTTAGAAAGCGATGCTATCCTTACCGTGAAACATGAGAGAGGATGAAATGCCGGAAGGGAAAGGATGAAACAATGAAAATAGCGTGGGTACACAAACTCCTGGGAAAATATTCCAAAAAATTTTACGGAATACTTGCCGGGATTCTGACTGCCGCAGTTGCGGGAAGCGGAGTCGGCTATCATGTGATAGCAGCTTCGGGCACAGCGGATCAGACGGAGGAGGACACACAGATAGATGAGACAGACGAAGACGGCAGCTTTTCCGGGACAGGAACCACACAGGTGAAAACAGAGAGCCAGCTTCCTGATTTTTCTGTGAATGCGGTGACCATGACGGTGGAAGAAGTCTACGTGGAAGCGGGAAGCACTGTGGCGGAGGGCGACGCCTTATTCAAGATCGACGACGAGAGCATGGCTGATGCAAAAGCGTACTACGAGGATGCCATTTCGGATGCGAAAACTGCACTGCAATCCGCACAGATCAATTTTGAGAGCGGCGTGCTGGAGGCGGAAAGCGAGCTTTCCTCCACAAAACTTGCAGCGGACACCGCGCAGGATACTTATGATGCGGCAGTCAGCGAGCTGTCGGTAAAGACCAGCGAGGCGCAGGAAGCGTACGATGAGGCGGTGGAGGAGATCTCCGATTATCAGGATGCCATCGACAACGGCACCTACTACACACAGGTCGGGATCAATGAAAAACAGTCGGCAGTCGATGCGGCGCAGGCGGCACTCACGGAAAAGCAGACGCAGCTTTCTGATGCACAGAGCAGCAGTCAGGCGGCAAAAGAGACATACGCCGCGGATATGGCGAATCTGAAAACACAGATTGAAGCCGGAGCGTCCTACACGGATCTTGCGGCGCTGGCAGATCAGCTGGCTGCGGACTATACCGCCGTGCAGGAGGCAGCCGACGCCCTGTCGCAGAGCCAGACAGAGGCGGAGAGCGCAAACAGTGCACTGCAGCTAGCCAATCAGACATTCCAGAAAGCGGTTGAGGAATATAACACGAAGGTGACAGAGGCAAATGAGAAAATTGCGGAGCTGACAGATGAGCTGGAGAAACTGAGTGACGCCTGCGACGAGGCAGAGCGCAATGAGACGACAGCGCAGCCGGCGCTTTTGCAGCAGTATGAAGAGGCGGTTCTGGAGGGAAAATATGCGGATACCGAGTATGAAGCTTCGCTGGAAACCTTGCAGAGTGCTGTGGACGAAGCGCAGGATACATTGGATGAGCTGAAGGAACAACAGAGCGCACTCTTAGCGATCGAGGACGGCGTTGTATGTGCGGACCGTGACGGAACGCTTGCATCGGTGACTTACGAGGCGGGAGATACCCTGATTAAAAATACCGCATTTGCAAGCTATTACGATCTGGACACGATTCTGATTTCCGTGGAGGTATCACAGAACGATATTGCAAAACTTGCGGTCGGCGACACCGTGCAGGTACAGATCAGTGGAAGCAGAATGGGAGCAATCGACGGAACCGTCTATTCCATCGCATCGGAAAAAACATCCGGCGGAAGCATGTCCAATGTGACGTATGCGGTCATTGTTGCCGTGGACAATACAGATGGCACACTTACTACTGGCGTACAGGCAACGGTGAAGTTTGAAACACAGGCGACTGGAGCCACAGAAATGGAAGAGACTAAGACCGCAGGAAAAACCGAGACGATCGGAGCGTCTGAGACAGAGGAAGCAGGAGGAAAGACAGAATGAAGAAGAAAAAGCTTTGGCTGGTGACCGGAGTGGCTGCGGCGGCAGTGCTTGCCGCAGGAACCGTCACCTTTGCATATCAGTCGGGAAGTGACAGTGAAGAGCAGACCGTATATAAGGAAGTAACCGTGGAGAAAGGAAATCTGACGGCGGGCGTGACGGAGAGCGGCAGTGTAACGATCGGCACGCTGGATCAGACTCTTGATTTTTCAGAGGATTCTTCCTCTGCAAGCACGCAGAACAACTCGTCCGCGCAGAACAGTGCGGGAGAAAATGCGACGTCGTCCACCAGCACGGCATCGACCCTTGAGGTGGAAACGGTCTATGTTACCGCAGGGCAGTCGGTTGCGGAGGGCGATCCCATCTTAAAGCTTACAGAGGAGAGCGTGGCATCTTATAAAAAAGATCTTGAGGAAGCGGTGACGGAGGCGAAGACAGCCGTCAGCGAGGCGGGCTTAAGTGCAGAAAAGCAAAAAGTATCGGCAAGTTACTCCTACAATCTGAGCACGGCGGAGGGATCTGTTGCACAGGAGACCTACGAAGCTGCCATAAAGCAGCTGCAGGAGGCTGTGGATGACGCGCAGGAAGCGGTGGATACGTCGGCGTCCCTGATCAATTACTATCAGGAGCAGATCGATGCGGGCGTGGACTTAAGCGCATCGCTTACCGAGGAGCAGGAAAATTATGACAAACTGTACACAAAGCTTGTGGCAGCGAAAAACAACTATACCACGAAGTCCATTGAGGCGGAGAAAACGTTGAAAGAAGCAGAACTCTCGGCAAAAAATGCATCCAGTCAGTACAGTGTGGATGTCTCCGGGGCGGACAATGACATTACCGATGCAAAAGATACGCTGTCCGACGCGGAGGAGGCACTTGAGGAATTTGAAGCTGCCATCGGGGATGACGGTACGATCTATGCGGAGTATACGGGAACCATTACCGATCTGGAGTACGAGGAAGGGGATACCATCTCTTCCGGCGCAACGGTTGCCACTTTTTCCAATACGGATGCGGTGACGATCACCGTCTCCGTGTCGGAGGAGGACATCACGAATATTGCAGTCGGAGATGTCGTGGAGATCGAGCTGTCTGCCTATGAGAATCAGACGTTTGCGGGGGAGGTGGAGAGCATTGACACTTCATCTTCCAGCGGTTCCTCCACGGTGTCTTACAATGTGACTGCCGCGTTTACCGGGGACATCACTGGAATATACACGGACATGACAGGAAACGTCACATTTATCAGCAGGCAGGTAACGGATGTGCTGTATGTATCCAACAAGGCGGTCCAGTCGGACGGAACGACATCCTATGTCAAAGTGAAGGATGCGGACGGAACGATCCGCACGGTGGATGTGGAGACGGGCTTTTCCGACGGGGTCAACGTGGAAATCACGTCCGGTCTCACGGAAGGTGAAACTGTGCTGATAGAAAGTCAGGTGACAGAATGAAGCCAAAAGAATTATTGAGACTGGTCTGGATCAATATCACACAGAACAAATTTAAGGTGGTCATGACCTCGATCGGCATTATCGTGGGTGCCGCCACCATTGTGATGGTCATTGCTATTGGTAAAGGCGGTCAGGCGGACGTGGCAGACCAGTTTAAAAACTTAAATGCTGGTGCGGTGGACATTTCCTACGACGGCGGGACAGATTTTGGCGGCGGAGGAAGCAGCGATGATTCGGACTCCGGCATGGCAATGATGGCGCCGGGAGGCGGTTCCGGCGGGGGCTTTGGAGGCGGTTCCGGCGGAGGCTTTGGAGGCGGTTCCGGCGGAGTGCCCTCCGGCGATATGGGAGGCGGTTCCTCCTCGGGCGGCGAGGCACCGGGCGGGGCACCGGGGGGAGAGATGCCTTCCGGTGACGGCGGTGGTATGCCGGATATGGGAAGCTTTTTCGGCGGACAGAGCGATATGGAAGATCGCATGAATCAGGAAAATATTACGCTGAGCGAGGATGATGCGGATGACGTCGAAACGTTTGCGTCCGGCATCTCGGCAGTGACCATTTCCTATACCACAAAGTCCAGTGTGGATGGCGGAGATCTCGATGAAGCCGATACCTATACTATTGCGGGCGTGAAAAGTAACTACGAGCCGATCAGTAACCTCTCCCTCGCGGTCGGAAGCTTTATCACCGACGATGATGATGAGAACAAAGAAAAAGTCTGCGTGCTCGGCGCAAGCGTTGCCGAAGAGATTTTCGGCAGTGCCATTGAGGCATACGGAAGCGTGATCTATATCGACGACCGGCTTTATGTGGTAAACGGTGTGCTGGAAAGCATGGGAACGGTCGCGTCCGGTATCAGCCCGGATGACTCCATTTTTATCCCTTATGCGACCGGTGTGAAATATCTGGTTGGATCATCGGTCAGCCCGACGATCACGGTGCTGGCGGCAGATGTGAATAATGTGGAAGGCGTGATCGAGGAAGTGACAGAAGTGCTTGCCACCAGTTACCCGAACGCTGAGTTCACATTTGAGGATGCAGGAAGCAAGATGGAGGCGGCGGAGGCTTCCAACCAGATTCTGACGATGCTTCTCATTGCGATGGCGGCGATCGTCTTCGTGGTCGGTGGAATCGGCATTATGAACGTATTGTTTGTATCTGTAAAAGAGCGGACCAATGAGATCGGTATCTTAAAAGCGATCGGCTGTTCCAAGCGGGACATTCTGCTGGAGTTCCTCGCGGAGGCGGCTGCAATCAGTCTCATCGGTGGTGTGCTGGGGAATCTGGCATCGCTGGCTGTGGCGCCGATTGTACAGTACCTCGGCGTCCGTGTGGAACTGTCGGCGTCAGCATTTTTGATTGCGCTTGTGTTTGCGGTGGGAACAGGAACGATCTTCGGATTTTATCCGGCTTATAAGGCGTCCAATCTGGTTCCAGTGGAGGCACTTGGCGCGGAATAAATAATTGAAAAGAGGTTTGGCATGATAAAGAAGAAAGCGGTGGCGGGCGGCATTGTGGCGCTTGCAGCAGTGCTCGGCGGCGGAGGCATTTTCGCATGGACCCGCAGGACGGCAGACACGGAGACACTGGCGGATAATCAGAAATATGTGTATGCCTATGTGACCAGCATCGAGGGAAATGAATTGACATATATGGAAGTCGATGAATCGGTGGTGGAGGCATATCTTGCAAGCAGCACGGAAGACACCGAGAATACAGAAAAAGGCGGAGATGGCTCGGGAGCGCCAGGAGGAAGCGATGGATCAGGGGCACCTGGAGGAAGTGATACCGCAGGAGCGCCAGAAGATGGCTCGGGAGCGCCAGGAGGAAGTGATGGTTCAGGGGCGCCGGGAGATGGCTCGGGGGCGCCTGGCAGGATGTCGCAGGGAACTTCCGGAACAAATGATAGCACGGAGATGTCGGACGGGATGCCGCAGGAAGAAAATGGCGACATGCCGGGCGATGCAACATCGGACGGAACAGGAAGTAACGGTGGAGGAGCACCGGGCGGAAATGGCGGCATGAGTGGTAAAAGTGTGACAACATTGATTCCGGTCAGCACGGTGGTGCACACCACGGCAGGTACCGAGACGACGTTTCAGCGGCTGGCGGCTGGCGATCTGCTGAAGCTTCTGATAGTGACCAGCGAAGACGGTGAGGAGGTTATTGTAGAGATATGGATGCAGTGATGGATATGGAGCCGGCGATCTGCGCGGCCACAAAAGCAGAAAGTATAGAAAATACAGACGTAATCACAATGAGAAATATCAACAAATCCTACCGCATGGGAACGCAGTCCCTCCATGTGCTCAAAGATGTGTCGCTGACCGTAAAGCAGGGAGAATATCTTGCCATTTTGGGTCCTTCCGGTTCCGGAAAATCGACCCTTTTAAACTGCATCGGAGGACTGGATACGATGAATTCCGGTTCCATCTGTGTGGATGGGATCGAACTTGGCGGCATGAAAAATGAAGAACTGTTAGAGTACCGCAGAGCCAATCTGGGATTTATTTTCCAGTTTTACAATCTTGTGCCGAACCTTACGATCCGCGAAAATATACAGGTCTGTGAGTATTTGACAAAGAATCCGCTTTCAGTCGATGAATTGATCGATGCTCTCGGGCTTACGGAACATCAGAATAAATTTCCATTTCAATTGTCCGGAGGACAGCAGCAGAGATGTGCGATCGCGCGGGCCCTTGTGAAAAATCCGAAACTGCTTTTGTGTGACGAACCGACGGGAGCGCTGGATTCGAAGACATCAAGAGATATCCTCGTATTGCTGGAAGAAATTAATGCAAGATATGGAACCACGATGCTGATCGTTACCCACAATAACAGCATCAAAGATATGGTTCACCGCG
>ERZ834769.1757-NODE-1757-length-17802-cov-32.299431_pt1 | contig 17802 bp, 16 predicted proteins | sample MGYA00519690_ERZ834769 | MGnify/ENA primary metagenome ERZ834769 (study PRJEB31850, sample SAMEA3708760) | human gut metagenome | biome: human gut; feature: human-associated habitat; material: faeces | place: China | collected 2014 ... | reverse complement strand
TGAATATAAAGTATAGCTGCTGCATTAACAAATTTCGCTGTCAGAGTTCTGTTAGGACAATGACTTTCACAATCGAAAAAATTGGGAAATATAAAAGCCTCCGTAACCGTTTAAGGATTATAGAGGCTTTTACTTTAGAAGTTCAAAGACAACTGTAACGGTCTTGCATTTTCAGTGATTTGCTCTTTTATTTTAGGGCTTTTTTCAAACGTTTGTTCCAGGCGCTTAATAAAACAAGTTTCTCCTGCACCTTTCACCTTCAAAGATGGAAACCATATTCCACCAATCAGTATCAGATCTATGCAATAACTTCTCCAGTGCTCCATAGTGAGAGCATTCATCCATGCAATTTCACCGGGAATTGAGTTCATTAACATATTGACAACTGCCATTTTCACGCATATAATATCAATATCAGAACCAAAGCATCTAGGTCTCCTGCCCTGATTTTTATCTGCACATGTCTTTGCGGCTGCCAATAACAATGTACCTGAACCACAAGTTGGATCACAAACGGACTGTTCGGATGTTAGCTCGTCACATCTGACAGCGAAAGCCATCATTCTTCCTATATGATTGTCAGTGAAAAATTGTCCATTGTGGCCATTTGAAATAAATTGCATGAACACGCCCCCTAAAGCATCCTCGAAGTCTTCCGAAGCATCGGCAATAATATGAAGCATCTCCAAGAAAAGAGACATTTCTTCTTTTTCATATTGTTTCTTAACTCTCAAATAATCCTCAGACAACATACCTGCAGAAAGATAATAGAGGCTTACATCTAAAAAATCACAGAATACATTTTCCCTACTTCGGCTATAACAAAGCCTGTCATAATGCACTTGAAACTCTTTTGAAATCATATTATTATTGTTTTAAAGATTAATGCTCGCCTAGATTTGAGACCTATCTATATTCACTTTTTTTTCTCTCTCTTCTAACGGCAGACTTTTTTTAAAAACTTATGCCCTTACTGAGTTATCAACCTTATCTATAGGCGTTTTTTAGTTTTGTAGCCAGCTTATACAAGGCTATGGGATTAAATACTACCCGCAGGTGTGGAGGTTTCAGCCCATATCCGTATGGTTTGCCTTGTAGGAGCTACAGACTACGAAACATCCTTTGCCGTATAGACAAGGTTGATAACTCAGTAAAGGCATACAATATGAGGATGCCGGTAGGTAAAAGAGAGAGAAAAAAGTCCACTCTCCCGGTGTGTATTCCACAACGGGGTAAAAAGGAAAAACAAGAAATTGTAGGGATACGCATTGTATAAATCGTAGATGTTTGTTCCCCCTGCAGATATATTAGTAAACATGAGCAACATGTTTTCATCAACATTGTTACCAATGAGTATGAGTAATCGTTTAGCAGACTTTATTAAAACTTTTTTCCAGTGGTAAGAACTGAAATAGCTTCCCAACCAAAAACTTAACTTTTCAATCTTAACGAATGAAACTTGCGTCGCTGCCAGACTACATTTGTCATCAGCTAAAGAATTAATTTTGTACAACCTCAAAATGATATCCATGAAATACGAAAACAATCCTATGCTTGAACGTTACGTTGAATTAATGGTTGAGAAGCTAAAAGAAGTAAACGCTGATGATTGGCAGCAGCCCTGGTTCTCACCCCAATTCAAGGGCATTCCTCAAAACTTATCTGGGCGTACATATAATAACTTAAATAAAGCTGTTCTTTATTTTATTTGCGACAAGTATAATTATCAGACCCCTGTTTTTATAACCTTCAACCAAGCTAAAAGTGCAGGAATCCAGATCCTGAAAGGGAGTAAGGCATTTCCTGTCATGTTCTATGAACTTAGTATAAAAGATAAAGTCACTGGACAGCGAATAGACAGAAGCTTATATGAAAGTTTATCCCAGGCAGATAAAGAACGCTATAAAGTCATGCCGTTTCTAAAGTATTACAATGTTTTCAATTTAGATCAGACAAATTTTGCAAAAAAATTTCCGACAAAGTGGGAATCCTTCAAAAAACAATTCAGTATTGATATAGAAATAAATAGCGATAGATATCGTAATAAACTGATTGATCGGACTATTGATAATCAGAGTTGGGTATGCCCCATTAAGTTAGAGAGACAATCCGAAGCTTATTATGCCCCATTAGAAGATGTTATTACCTTACCAACTATGCAACAATTCTCTGATGGAAAAGAATTCTATTATACAGCTCTACATGAAATGGCTCATTCAACAGGTTCTTCAAAAAGATTAGGAAGGACTTTTGGATTTCGGGGTTCAGTTCTATATGCAAGGGAAGAACTTGTAGCTGAATTAACCGCAGCTGTCGTTGGCCGTGACTTGGGTTTTGCCGTCATGCCAAGAAAAGAAAATGCCCAATATCTCAAAGGCTGGCTAACTAAGATTTCAGATGATCCCCAATATCTATTCAACATCTTAAGTGACGTAAACAAAGCTACTACGATGATTGAAACAGGTATACATTTAGAGAAAGGGAAGGTTGATACTTTGAGTACTGATAATATTCCTGTTCTCACGGAAGAAGAATATATAAGTTCGAAAGGATTCAGTTCAAATGGTATAGGAGATCCGGCATTGCATAAAGGTAGGCAACAAACAGCCAGGCAACAAAATAAAATGGTTGAACTCCAAAACAATAAGGACAAATTATATATAGATAAGCGCATGGAGTTACGACAAGAATATCACGAAAAAATTTCTAAAGGTGAATTACGGTCTCCTACAAGCGAAGAAAAGATAATCCGGGCGGCTAATGGACATCCGGATCTTGAAAGTACCCAGGCAGCAAGACATACAGCTGAAAAGCGTGGTATAGTATGGAACATTGAGGAAAGTCCCCAACTTCATATAACAGAGTTCTATTATGATGATCTTCAAATGCTACATGCTAAATATAAATACCAAGACCAAGAAACAGACCGGTTAGTGTGGCAAAAAGGAGAGGAGTTTAGCATTTGCACCGGCTGTAGATCTAGCAACAATTTTAAAGAGCATATCCTTCCACCTACAGAGATATCAAAGATAAAATCGCTTAATGAAACACTTTATCTTAATGGACTTGCAAATCATTATGATAGCTTAGGTTATCCTTTAGTTGCTAAAAGTATAAGGGATAACATTCGTCCTAACTGTCTTGATAACATTCTCATTACAGACATCAAAATAGTAGCTTCAGGTAGCAAAGTATTATATGGAGATTTACAAATTCCACAAAATAATAAATATCTGTCTGAGACAATAATCAACTTACGTATCACAGATAGTTCTACAGGTATTACAGAACCTCTGCATATCAAAGATATTGATGTATGCAGTCATTCTTCGAATCAGGTTAAAGCACTCCTTTCCGGAAGAAAAGTTGAGCTAAAAAATGGTGATGGCGTTCCTCAAATGATGAATTTAAATAAGACCATAGCAGGGTGGGGAATATCTACCGTAAAACAAGTATTCAGTTCTACCGATACTTCTGCAGGCATCTAGTCTGCTGTTTATAAAATAAGTATTTCAACCATTTCAAAAAGTCATAATGAAAGATCAAAATAAGCTTTTAAAAGATTGCCTGAACAATAGTATTCCCGTTATAGTATTTCAAGGCACAGACAGTTGCGCAGTAGAAATATTACAAGCAGCTGAAGCTATCTACAGAAAAAATGGGTGTTCAGCAGAATTTCTCACGGACTTCCATGAAAACGTTCTTAAAGACTTCCAGGCTTATCAACAGGAAGAAGCCTTAAGTCTCAATCTACCGGACATTAATGATACCGAAAGAGAGTTTCTTAAATATATGAAGGAAAAGAATAAAAAAACTCCTGATCTTCCTGAAGATATAGCAGATTTTGAGAAACATTTAAAAATGAATGGTTTTACCCAGACAAGCGATAACATCACACAAGATGGTAAGTATATATTAATAAATAATAATGAGTATTGTGGTATCTTAGCCAAAAATGGAGACTATGATTTTGCTATTAACTATGGCAAAGATACGAAAAACACAAATTATTATTTGTTCTCAAATGATACTAGATATCCGGAAAGAATAGGGGACTACATATCATTCAAAAATTGTTATTCAGATGTTATGTATAGATATCCCCTTGGGAGAAGCACAAATTTACTCACACCCATAATCAAGCAGTATAGGGATAACGGATATGAAAACATAGCTAAAGCTATAGAACAGTATTCATCGACTTATGAACAAATGAATAGAATTGGCTGTGCCAGATATAGTTTAGAAGATACACATATATGTCAGACAGAAAGCAGAAGCTTAAAAGGAAATATTATTCTTTTCCAAAAAGAGAACACTCCAATCAGCCAGGTAACTAACTTACGTATCACCGATAAATATACCGGTATTACAGAACCTTTAAACATCAAGGACATTGACGTATGTAGTCATTCTACTGATCAGATTAAAGAGTTTCTCTCCGGCAAAAATGTTGAGTTGAAAAATTGTAATGGTATTTCCCTACTAACACATCTAAACAAAACTGTTTCCGGATGGGGAATATCGGTGGCTAAACAAACCTTTAATAGTATTTCCTCAGCAGCAGAAATATAAATTATTAACTACATAATAAATTAGAAATGAACTATCATTCGTTCAAACCAAGTGTTATAGAAAATTCAGATAAGTTTTTTTCAGAAGAAACTCTCATAGCAATTTGTTTTTCCTCAAGAGGTTTTTTAGATCTTCGATCCCAATTTAAACCTCTTTTTATTAATTCATTTTTTATTTCTGTAAGAGTTAAAGGCTTTCCTGCTTCTTGTAATACGGCTTTGATTTCACTTTTCATTGTTGGCTTTTTCATATCCATTTCATTTTAAAGTTAATGCGCAAAGATAGGAAAAATATGATAATAGTACGGTTTTCTTGCGGTGTAACACCCGCAGTCGCTTGTAAGATAGTACTAAGTCTTTATAACGATGTGCATATCTACTATATTGAAACTGATCCGACCTGCCAATGGTATGCTAAGGATATAGGTTTATTGTTTTTAGATGACTGCTATTCGCGAATAAAAGTAAAGGAACTTCTTGACAACTATATTGAAGATTTAACCAAGGCTATAGATAAGCTAAAGGAACTGTTTGGAAATTTATAATTTAGAAAATATGAGCTCAATCAAAGAATATATCAACGTATTTGGAACAGTAATAAGTAGTTTTTTTAAATCAAAAGACAAACTAGAATTAGAGGCTGTTCAGAAGCATCCGGAAAATATAAAAGAAATTCAAAATCCATCAGAACGGGTACAGCTGACAGCTATTACAGAGGATGCCAGTTTAATACAACATATCCATAATCCTAGCGAAAATGTTATGTTAGCTGCTATTACAAAGGATGCTTCCACAATAAAACATATTTCTAACCCAACTGAACGGGTACAGCTGACAGCTATTACAGAGGATGCCAGCTTAATACAACATATCCATAACCCTAACGAAAATGTTATGTTAGCTGCTATTACAAAGGACGTTTCCACAATAAAGCATATTTCTAACCCGACTGAACGGGTACAAATGGCAGTTATTGCAAAGGATGCCACATTGATAAGCCATATTCCCAATGCAAGCGAAAAAGTCATGTTAACTGCTATTGATAAGAATGCATCTGCAATTCAACATATCAATAACCCCTCTGAGGCAGTAAAATTGAGAGCTGTCACCCTATATCCGGAAATGATAAAGTTCCTCAAAGATCCATCTGAAGAAATACAATTGGCAGCAGTGAAGACTAATCCTTATGCGATTCAATATATTAAATATCCAACGGACAATGTTTTGGAATCAGCAAGAAAATTAAATCTGGGAACAGAAAAATACATAGAAAAGTTCCAAATAAAGGCTGTACAAAGGAACCCATTACATATTCAAAATATTTCTGATCCTTCAGTGCCCGTACAAAATGCTGCAGTAAATGCTAATCCACTCACAATACAGCTAATAGCAAAACCATCTGAAGAAACGCAGCTAGCTGCAATTAGAAAGAACCCGTCTGTTATTAGATATATCAAAGATCCATCTGAGAAAATACAACTAGAAGCTGTAAAGGCTAATCCCGGAACAATATTATACATTGAATCTCCAACTACAGCAACCTGTAAACAGGCACTCAATAGCGTATATAAAGATACGCTTCAAATTGATGTAGAATCTATTAATAATTTACAAGAACATACAAAAGCCTTATTTACTGATCTTTCTCTTACAAATCCGGAACAAGTAAAATTGGAAGATAGCCTATTCATAAATAATCATAATCCTATTTCTTCTCAACATATAGAAACAGAGAATCTATTGAATAATTTCAAGAATAAGTTGCATGATGAGAAAAAGAGTACTGAATTACTCCAGGAAATAAAACAGAAGTTCGCTTCGCAATACGGCAACTTAGGCTATTCCAACATTTCCAACGAAATAATGAATATGAAACCAGGGGAAATGAAAGAAATTGAAATATGTGACAACAAAGGGAAAGCATTAATCGCAGATATTTCTATTGATAAGAATAATTCAGTAGCAATCAATAATTATCGTATAAAAGAAAAGGCAACTGGCCTAGTAGAATCTTTAAATTTAAAAGATATTGATTTATGTAGTCATTCTTCATCACAGGTAAAAAAAATGCTGGCAGGAAACAAAGTAGAAGTAAACAAAGGTCCTAACGCCGGCAAGCTACTAGGATTAAGTAAAACTCCTGCTGGTTGGGGGATCACTATTGGAAAGCAAGCATTACAGGCAGCTGACTCTTCCGCAGCCATATAATACCTAAAGAATTTATCTTTTTCCCTACTAATATAAAAAAAATATGTACCTTTAAAAAAAAATAGCAATGAAACTCAATGAATATCGGGAAAGAATACCACTCAAAGAAATGGCCGAATTTCTTGGTTATGAAAGCATTTCAGGTCCTATGGCTACTAACCTTACCTACATTTTAGGTAATAGAAGCAATCCTGAAGATGAGATTGTTATATTCCCGGCCAAAAACACTTATTTTTCAAGAAAAGGAAAATTTGAAGACAAAGGTAATCTGATTAACTTTGTACAGAATCGCCTACACTTTTTTCCATCTTGTACTCAGACTGGACTTCCAGCCGTACATGAAATATTAGGCCAATATTTAAATAACAAGCAGAATATAACACATAGCAGTCATCATACTTCGTCTTCTACTCACAATACCAAACAAAGTATAACTTTCGATCTAAGTTATTGGAATCCCCAACCTATAAAAAAGGATAATCCCTATCTCATTCAGAGAAGAAAGTTATCTCCTAAAACTGTTGAAGATTTCAGTAGTAGACTATTAATCTACACTGCTGGTAAGAATAACCATATAGCATTTCCATTTCGTAAACCTGGCCAAATGGAAATTGTCAATTTTGAAATGCGCAATTATTTTCCGGAAACCAACACAAATTATAAAGGTTTTTGCGTTGGTGGGGATAAATCACAGAGCTGTTGGATTGCAAGCTTTGTACCTTTTGATAAAGTAACAGACGTCTATATATTTGAATCGGCCATTGATGCGATGAGCTTCTATGAAATCAATCATTTCAACAAAGAAATGACATTTGCTCTCGTGAGCACTGGCGGTAATGTCACTAATAAGCAAATAGAAAGTTTAATGCGAGTATTCCCAGCTGTTTCTATCAACGGATCACACAAAGTAAATTGGCACACATGTTATGACAATGACGGCAGTGGCAATGGTTTTGATGTTGCTACGGCTTTTTATCTAAAAGGAGAGGAATGTAAAGCATATACCCGTACTAATCCTGGAGATAGCTATAAAACAGTGTACCTAAGTTTTCCTAATGGAGAATCATTCTCCTGGAAAGAAGGTAGCTTTTCTTCTAAGAGTTTTCTCCAGTCACATCACATTGATAATATAGAAGTAATAAAACCTCCAAAATATAAAGATTGGAATGAGTTACTTGGATATTATAAAAGATTTGATTTAAATTTAGGTCCTGGAATGAAATTCCTTCCGGCCATTGAAAACGTCATAAAACAGTTGGATCTAAGGGGATATCACCAATTGTCTGAGACTTTAAATAACTCAGGAAAAGATATTATTGATAAATTCCTCCATAATATAACATATACTTTGCATGCACCATTAGCAGAAACCAATGTTTTCTCAATAATGGTAGATTGTAACCTTTTCATGGGGTTCGACACACTGGTGCCAGTACCTACCAACCTACAAGTCATTGACAAGACAACACAAAGGGTACTCCCAGCTCATACAATGAATGAATTCTTTAAGAAAGAAGGCATTAATATATTTAGAGACTTAACATCAAACGACTTTAAAAACATACTAGATAATAAACCTCTCATCATTATCAAAGGAAATAAAGAAAAGAGATTTGAACGCGATGTATTGCCATCAGGATGGGGTTTAAAAGAGGTTTCCATAAAAAAAAACAATATTGATTTAGACAAAAGTATATAAAAATTCCCTTAAGTTATGACACCAATCTAAAATACTACTTTATTTAGTTATTTATGATTGGTGTCTTTTTATACATACAGGCTTCCTGAAATATAATCTCTTAAAAACAACTTATATTAAATCTCTCATCTACTTTTCATAATATAATTAACCATACAGCCTAAATTAAAATTTTTATAATAAAAGATAGAGTTTTAAGCTATAAGATTTGCCTTATACAATTCAAACATTTAACTTTGTAATATAATTCATATTGCATGACAGTAGAAGAAGCCAAAGACATAATTGCTAAAGGAGAAGGAACTAATGTTGAGTTCAAAATATGCCAAAATGAATTAGGAAATTCTGTTTTTGAAACAGTTTGCTCTTTTCTTAATCATTCAGGAGGGCATATTTTTATAGGTGTGAATGATAACAAAGAAATTGTAGGAGTGAAACAGAGTCTTTTAGACTCAATGAAAAGAAACTTTGTAAATGTAATTAATGATCCCAAAGCTTTCTCTCCCAAAGCATATGTTTCTCCAGATGATATAGTGATAGATGGAAAAACAATAATTTATATTAGAGTTGAAGAAAGCCAATATGTCCATCGTTATAAGCATATATATTATGATCGTAACAATGATGCTGATGCTAACATTACTGATAATCCATCTTTAATTGCAGCCCTTTTTTCTCGTAAGGATACACTATCATATGAAAACAAGATAGTCCCAATGCTTGAAATGGACGATTTAGATGATGAAACATTTGATTATTGTCGCAAACTAGTTGCTACACGAAATAGCACTCATCCCTGGATAAAACTATCTAATATAGAACTTCTGAAAAGTTGCGGTTTAATGGCTAAAGATCCAGTAACAGGTAATGTTGGTATAAAGATGGCAGCTCTTATATTATTTGGAAAAGATGAAAGTATTGCTTCATACATTCCAGCTTATAGATTTGAAGCGCTCTATCGAAACCTAAATTATGTGCGTTTTATCGAAAACAAAGTAGAAGATACCACCAGATATGATGATAGGCTTACAATAAGAAGTAATCTTATCAAAACATATGATTTTCTGATGGAATTTACTTATAAGCACTTACCAGAGAAATTTTATCTTCAAGATGGTACAACACAGAGAGGGGATCTACGTTCAAATATATTTCGAGAAATAATTGCTAATCTCTGTGTCCATCGTGAATATGCCAGTTATGAAGCTGGTTTCTTTGAAATATATTCAGATAGAGTAATAACAAGAAATCCAACAAAATTCACATCCTCTCTTAAAACAGGATCAATTAGTATTGATGAATTAGATAACTACACGAAGAATCCATTATTATTTAAGGTCTTTCGTGAATTAGGCTGGGGAGAAGAATTAGGTTCTGGTAGTCGAAATATAAAAAAATATGCTCCTTTTTATTATGAAAAAAGCGTAATTGAAATAACTAATAAAGAAAATTTTATTTTCAGTATTACTTACAGTGACACTACAATTAATGTTAATTATAATGGGAACAATAGTGTTAATATTACTGGATATAGAGTTAATAACACTCTTAATGATGTTAATTTAAACAGAGATAGTGTTAATAATGCTCACAATGGTGTTAAATCAAAGAATAAAGAAATTCAGCAAGTAAATACACTTTCTTCTTCAAAACTTGAAGAACAATTGTTTCTTATTTTAGAACCTATAAAAGTAGCAAAGCTCATTAAAAAACGAATGATAGAAGAAGTCAAACAAATCTATTATTCCGAAAAGATAAACAAATCTTCTCTTCTAGAATTATTAGGTTATACTTCTACCCAAATAAAAGGAGATTTACGTGTTCTTATTGCTGAAAATATAATATCATATTCCAATAAAGAAAAAATATACTCTTTAACCACAGATACATATAACAAATTGCTATAACAAGTGAACTATCGCTAAGCTAAAGGTTTAACCGTAATTTACTAAACGTTTTCTGAAATGTACAAACACTCGTTTTTAAAGACGTACATTTACTCGTATTTAATGCGAATTAACAGACCTAAATTCAGAAAATCAACTATTAACGAACTCTTTTTTTATTTGTTGTATCGTCGATACAGCCTTTCCTGTGAGTTTCGCTACATTCCTGATGGAATAGCCTTTCTTTAACAAGGTGATCGCCTCCCGGTATTCCTCTTTCTTCTGCCCGACCGTTTTACGGCTTCCTGGCTTCCGTCCCAGCCTGCCACCTTTCTCGATGTACAACTCCCGGCCGCTATTGAGGCGGTCGATGATTCCCTGGCGTTCCATAGCGGCCAGTTCCCCCAATAAGGTAGTAATCAGAGATGACAAAGGGTTAACCGTCTTATCCGGCCGTAATGTTTCCAGATTCAGATTTTGGATATACACACATACCTTATGCGTATGCAGCGTATCGAGTGCCTTTAGGACCTCCAGGGTGGAACGCCCCAGCCGTGAGATCTCGGTCAGTAACAGCATATCCACCCGGTTTTGCGGATCTGTGCAGTATTCTAGGCAGCGGCTTAATACCGGACGTTCGATATTGGTCTTTCGCCCGCTTATCTTTTCCTCAAAGACCGCCGTCACCTCGTACCCCCGTCCGGCTGCGAACCTCTCCAGATCGACAACCTGCCGTTCGGTCGATTGCCTAGCCGACTGCGAGCTTACACGTGAATAGATAACCACATTCATCCCTTTTGCTTTTGCTCTTCCTTATCTATTGTTTTAATCACCTTATCCACCTCTTTCAAGGACGGCATTATTTCCGGATCTATCCAAAAAAGAAATTCGCTAATTAACCTATACATTTCCCTTACATAAGAAAAATCACATTTTTTATTTACAAAGCAAATAGGCTCATTATGATTAATGCGATTCCTCAATTCACGAACTTGTGTGATAACATCATTGACTTGTTTCCGTCCATATCCGGAAGGCAGTTTCTTAAATATGGTACAAGGGACACCAGATAATAGTATATAATGATGAACCTCATAAAAACTGTTCCAAAAGCCCAAGGTCTGTTCCGCTATAACCCTCCCTGCTGTAATCCTCACGCCACGATCGGAAATTTTATTTTCAGCTTTTTGCACTTCCGTCAGCAAGTATCTATTGGTTACTTGCTTCTTTGTACGCTTATTCGTGTGCGTCAATGAAGAAGCTACCATAAACCCGTTTTTCTGATTTATGATCCAGTTCCCGTCTGAGAAATGATGCGCCAGGGCATAATGTAACTGATTTCGCAAGATAACTTCAAAGGAAGAAAGTAGCGGATGAAAAGCCTGTGCTATTTTCATATTGGCAAAATAAAGCATTACTGCCTTATTTTTATCTCCACTTGTAGCCCGATAATACTTAGCCACACGTGAATTTGAATATAACCTAACTATTTTTTTATATTTCATTTTTTGGTATTTGGAATAAGATTACTATCTTTGCATCGTAATGCTTGGTAAAGCCTCTGTTATCAAAACACGTAACCAAGTTAAGGATATACCCGTTCATCAAGAACGGGTTTTTCTTTTTATCCTCTTAGCGATACAAATGTAGCAAAATGATTTTCAAGTTCTGATACGCCATTCGCCTTTTTTGGGGAAAAAGTTGCGTTCTTACCTTTAATCCAATATCCTATTGGCAGAATAGCATAATTAGTAGTATATCTTTGTTTGCCGTTATTATCCACATGTCCCAAAATGGAACATATGCTATCTATATCAAGTTCAACACTTTTATAAACGCTGTTCAAATGCTTGGTAATAGCTGGTCTTTTAATCCCAAACAAGTCCGTTATTTGTCCCTGCATCCACCAAACGGTTTCATCCTCCAGCCTCACTTCCAACTTTACTGCTTCGTCCAATTGGTATAGTAAGATTTTTCTTTATTGTTTCATTGTATATTATTTAATCGTTATATTTTTGCATAAAGCTTCAACATCAGAGTGTGGAATAAGGCCGATGATTCATTGATCATGCAGATCGTAAGAAATGTTTTGTCCCCACACTTTTACATCAGAAACCGGATAGTTCAATGGGCTTTGACCCCGCATTTGCAATGGTGGCTCAAGATGTATAGATGTTATAATATAAAATATTAAGACCATGACTTACGTTGGAATTGATGTCAGCAAAGCGACTTTCGTAGTTGCTTATTCTTCTGCTAAAGGTAGTAGGACAAACTCTTTCAAGAATACTGCCAAAGGCATTCATGAGTTTATTCAAACCATTTCCGTAGCGGAACACCACTGTGTGTTGGAAGCAACCGGTAATTATAGTGCCCTACTAGTTTATCTACTTTCAGAAGCGGGTATTGCTGTTAGTCTTGAGAATCCTCTAAAGATTAAAAACTTTGCCCGTGTTATGCTTTCTGTCACAAAGACAGATGAAATAGACGCTCGTTTGATCGCCATGTACGGTGAGAAGATGCAGCCAACATCTTACAAGTTGCGTAATGACACCATCCTTATCTTGAAGCAAAAACGGACGGTCATACGCCAACTCAAGAAACAGCTCGTAGCAACTGGGAACTTGAAAGGCTCCATGGAAGTACTCCCATTCTTTGACCCTAAATGCAAGAAAACAATTGAAAAGACAATTACCTTTCTTGAAAAACAAATCAAAGGGTTGGAAGAGGAGTTGGCTTCTCTGGCGCAAAGCGAATACAAGAAACAGATGGATTTGCTTACTTCAATCAAAGGTATTGATGTTACGCTGGCAGCTGCGTTAATCATGGCTACGGGAGGCTTCACCTACTTTGATAATGCCAAGCAACTCACCCGATACTTGGGATTGTCACCTACTTACCAACAATCCGGTACGTCAGTCAATGTCAAAGGTCACATCAATCGTAACGGTGATTCTTCCTTGCGGAGCCAACTTTATGTGGCTGCTTTTGCATCTTTACGATGTAATACTGAATGCAAGGCATGTTTTGACCGATTACGATCTAATGGCAAGCCGGGAAAGGTAGCACTCATTGCAGTCGCTAACAAACTTATAAGGCAAGCCTTTGCTGTTGTCACTCAAGAAAAACTCTATGTAGATGGCTTCAAGTCCGAGAAGCCATAAAGCTCCTACGGAGGGAACACCATGCGGCAAGGGGGTGAGCAATCAACCCCGACGAGCTTTTCATGTACGAGAACTGCATAACTATGCTAATTATCGTTAACCATATTCATTTTTCTTATTATAGTTCATTTCTTATTAGCTTGTTCAGTAACAAAGATACTAAAATAAATCAAAGAATTATTTAATAACAGAAAAACAGTGTACTGAAAATGATTTTAAGATTTAATTCAGTACACTTTCTAATTCAGCACAAAATATAGAATTAACACAGCTCTTCAATTAGTTTTTCACAATCAATACCAATCTGATTATAATTTTGTTCTACTTCTCTTTCCGTAGTAAGTTTCACTATGGGCAATGGTTTTTCATCTAAAGTGAATTTTTTAAACTTGGTTTTTATTCGTTTCATATTAGCTTCACCAGCAGAAAGAATAAATTGTCCCTGCTCTAATTCAGCAAATGTTTTACTATCATAAATTTCTTCTTTCTGTTTACTGCGGGTAACACTACTATTATACTTCCCACTGGAACTTCCAGCAGAGAAGCTTTTCTTTTCTTTTTCCTCTTTTCCGAAGAATAGAGGATAATATTTTAAAGCTTCCACATCCTTTGTTCTACCTAAAAATAGATTAGCACAATTTGCAAGGATGGAAGCCCGGTCTTCCTTACCATATAGTTTATCAAATTTAGTTCCGGATTGGGTTAAGATCAAAAAAGCAGCACCGTACTCTCTAAGTACTGAAGGCATACCTTGAAAATTATTCACTTTGAAAGTTGTCATTTCATCAAGGACAAAAGCAAACTTCACTTTATTACCAAATTCAATTCGTCGAGAGGCTATAGGTACAAGCATTGCAACAATTGGAGATATCAGGCTTTCCAGTCCAAAATTATTTGATACAGCAAAAAGTTTAGGTTCTTCAGGGTCTACCAAATCATATATAAAATCATTCCCACTTAAAACATAACATACGTTTTTATTAGTTGCCATATTTGTTATTAAGTTATTAATAGAAAATATGATGGAACTTTGAGTCTTTTCACTTCCTCCAGATCCAATAAACCCTCCTGCCACAGTCTTGGCCATAACATCACCTTCCAAAAAATGAGTTAATTGTTCAGCATTGGCCAAAAGAATAAAATTAAGAATATGAGGAAGAGTACAAAACCTTGCATAATTACCATTGAACCTGAAGAAACGTATTGCTACCCCTCTTAGTAATCCTAATGCCCCTTGATACCATTCATCAACTTTACCGTCTGCCGGTTGTGCAGCTTTTAAAAAATCATCCATAGCTTGAAACAACATAGTTTCATTTCTGATAACTTTCTTATCCAGGATATTGAACCGATATGTTCTCGACATATCAGTAAAACTTATATAATAGAATTTATAAGGATAATTATATTTCTGAACAAGGTTCCAAGCTGTTTTCGTATAGTCATAATCTTTATAGTCGTAGATGAAACCGGCCCATCCATATTTTATGAATTCTTCTAATATCGGCTTTCCAACTGATGCTGTTTTACCAGAACCTGCACCACCTAAAACCATAAAATTATCTCTTGGATAGTAAAACTCAATTGTACCGTCCTCACAATCTAAGCGAAAAATATCCTCTTCTTTTCTAGGGGATGATTTAGGTTTTTCAATAATATTAGCAAATAATCTTATTACAAAAAATAATGAATAAGGTATTAAAAGATAAATGGTATAATTAACCGCAAAAAATAGCCTGAAAATAAAAGCAACAAATAATGAAATTAATGTACTTGTAAGCGAATAAAAACAAATATTTTTCCATCGTTTAGAAAAAGGATTAATTCCTATCATTAGCAATAACCCTGCCGAAATAAACAAACATTCTACAAAAATCTTATTCATATGACTGATTCATTATCAAATAAAATATCTTTAATTTTTCTCTTTAAATACAAATTTATAGACTTCTTTGAAGGGTGTATTATAGAAGAAGCCAATTTGACATTATAAAGAGCCTTTCGTTCTTCTGCCAAATCTTCCATCATATCATTTACTATTTTATTTTTTATCCTATTTTTATATTTTGCATATGACACCTCCCTATTATAGAAACGCTCATCAGCAGAAGCTATATATCTGTATTTATTGCCAAAATGTTCAAAACATTCATATTGCCAATCTTTCATACTAAAACCATTCTTTACAACTTTCCCATTAAGAATATTTGAATTTCCCATACTCTTTGCAAGTGGTGATAAAGATATAGTTTGAGTAACATCCATTCTTGAAACTATTATATGTGCATGAAGATTTATTCCTTCTTTCAAATCTCCTACTTTTTTAGATCCGGACTTTACTTCTTCATCCTGGTAAGTATAATGCCTGAACTCCTCGATTCTCCCGAAGTAAACAAGATCATCAGCTCCCAACTCTTTTTCCCGATTAAAGTTACTGGCATAAATATTCATACAATCCCTAACATACTCCCTAAATTCACTAAAGACCAACTCTCGTTCTTTATCAGTCAATTCAGACAAGTCTTTCACATCTTTTCCTGTTGTCAGTTTAACAAGATGGACAACTTCTCTGTGAGAAGGATTATAGGATAGCATATAAAATTTGTCCTGCTTTCTTTTTAATGTCCTCTTATTATTATCAATCCTATTGATAACCTCACAAAGACTAACATTATCTTCTTGATGAGAAAAAAAAGTCTTGTTATCACCAGTTTCCTTATTCAGGTAGTCTGCCAATTTAACACAACTGTTTGCATTAAGTGAGCCTCCAACTGCATTTTTTTCAGGTCTGTGTAATTTGCTATACATTAGAATATGTCTTTATTTTTCTTATTAATTGAAGCCTATGTTCTTTTGAAAGTATGTAATCACCATTTTTATCAGTAGGCAATATTCTATCTGAAAGAAGTTCTTCAACCGTAGATATAACTTCTTGAACATTAGCAGTTTGTTGTGATAATCTTAATTGCCGACGTAGATCAGAAATCAAATTATCTTGTTCCTTAATCTTAGATTCCAGTCGCTCATTAATCTGCACTAATTGATATACTTCTTCAGCATCAGGACCTATATCTTCGACACCAGATGAAGAAGATCCGGATAAAATAGTCTCAATTCCATGCATAACAGGATCTAATTTTTGCATTTCAATATTACGCATGATTTTAATACTATCTTCTATTCTTTTAAATAGAACAGCAGACTCCTCCTTTAATGCTTTAATAATAGATTGCTGAGGAGGTAACTGGCTATATCTTGGATCTATTCCTGTATTTTCAAAATATCCTAAGACTGCATCTAAATATTTATCATAAGTATTCCTTCCTTTAAGTTTATCTAACCTATTTTTTGTCAAAGGAGAGATTTTGAGATTTTTATACTTTATACTATTATTATCCATAATTTATTAACCTATTATATTGATGCAAAGATACTTAATTTTATCAACTGAAAATAAATTCTCCATTAATTTAAATAATAAAATTATAATATGCTGTATTTCTGCTATTTATGAAATTCAATAAAAATATATTCTCCATACATAAATATCTTTATTTCTGATAGTTAATAGATAGTATTATCCATAATATTATCCATGAAATTTATATAAAAAATTATATTACACTGATTTATAACGCTTTGCGTTATAAGTTCACAATTCTGCGTGAACTCTTCTTGCTATTCACATTACATTTCATTCCATTTCCCTAAATATGATATTTTCATACATAGAAATATTTTAACAATATTTTTTTAAATATTTCTATGTATGAAAATGGCAACATAAGCGGTCATCGCACCATTAAGGTGCAACTTCTTTATGCAGTTTTTGTAAACTGCTTGTACATCATTTACCATAAATGGCTTCAAAAGCAATTTTATTGGTTCATTTTAGAGCGATCTCGCATCAATTAGTAGTTTTACCCGAGAATAACGTTTAGAGGGCTAAACGAGCCTTAAAACAGTTCATTTGAGAAATTTGATTTATGTTTTCCCTATTATTGAAAATTTTTAGGAGACATTTTTTGCAGAGGTCTTTGATTTTTGGAGTATTTTTCGATCATTTTTTTCTATTTCTTTAGCAGAAAAGAGCAATAAATCCTTTAGCTAAAGCAAGGAGGTTTTTTTAACATTTATAACTAGCTGATTTACAGAAAAATACAATTTTACGTTTTCGACTTTGGAAAACGTTTTCGACTTTGGAAAGGTTACGTTTTCGACTTTGGAAAACGTTTTCGACTTTGGAAAGGTTACGTTTTCGACTTTGGAAA
>ERZ834769.1746-NODE-1746-length-17868-cov-4.204963_pt1 | contig 17868 bp, 21 predicted proteins | sample MGYA00519690_ERZ834769 | MGnify/ENA primary metagenome ERZ834769 (study PRJEB31850, sample SAMEA3708760) | human gut metagenome | biome: human gut; feature: human-associated habitat; material: faeces | place: China | collected 2014 ... | reverse complement strand
GGCGGGCAGGGGACTGCCCGCCCTACACAAGTGCCACGGCCGTAGGGCGGCCAGTCCTCTGGCCGCCGCACCGCAGCCGCAATTTCCGCGCACAAATGTCCGCGATTTTACTACAAAAGCACTTTACAACTTTAGTGCAGTAAAGTATAATAGAATTTGTATCGGATCAGAGAGGTAGGAATGTTATGGAGATCGAACTCAAGAGCTTTACCCCCGCCGAGCAGGCGACCTTCCGTCTGCGCGCCCTGTATGAGCAGGCCGGCTACCGCAAATACCGCGCCTCCCGGTTTGAGGAATACGCGCTGTATCAGGAGTATCAGCGCTTCCTGCCGGACTCGCAGGTCATCACCTTCACCGATCTGGACGGCAAGCTGCGCGCCATCAAGCCCGATGTTACGCTGTCCATCGCCAAGACGGCGCAGCCCGCCGCCGGGGAGTGCAAGCGCTTTTATTATAATGAGGAGGTCTGCCGCCCCAGCCGGGAGAGCCACACCTTCCAGACCATCCACCAGATGGGTTTGGAGAGCATGGGTGCCGTAGACGCCGATGAACAGGCCGCCGTTGTGCGGCTGGCGCTGCAAAGCCTTGCCGCGCTGGAAGTTCCCACCGTGCTGGAGCTCAGCCACATGGGTTATCTGACCGCGCTGCTGGATGCGCTGGCGGTGCCCGCCGAAGCACGAGGCAAAATCCTTGATTTCCTGCGGGCCAAAAACGCCCATGAGCTTCGCACCGCCGCGCTGGAGGCCGGGCTGGATGCGTCCGCTGCCGAGGCCCTGACCGGACTGCTGGCACTGCACGGCCCCATGGGCGCTACACTGACCGCCGCACGCGCCGCCTGCCGGTGCGAGGCCCAGCGCGCCGCCCTAGATGAGCTGCAGGCGCTGCAGAACGCCTTGGGCGAGGCCGGACGCGGCACCCAGCTGGATCTGAGCATGGCCGATGAGATGGAGTATTACAACGGCCTTGTCTTTACCGGCTATGTTGCGGGCATTCCCCGCGCCGTGCTGAAGGGCGGCCGCTACGATTACCTGATGCAGCGGTTCACGCCGGGGGCCAACGCCATCGGCTTTGCCATTTATCTGGACGAGCTGGAGCGCCTGGCCGCACCGCTGCCCCCCGTACAGCAGCAGGGCGGCGAAAAAACATGGCTGAACATCGCCCTGCCGAAGGGCCGCCTTGGCGACAAGGCCTACAAGCTGCTGGCGGGCGCGGGCTACAGCGCCACCGAGGATTACAACGACACCCGCAGGCTGGTGGTGGAAAATCCCGATGCCTGCGTGCGGTATTTCCTCGTCAAGCCGAGTGATGTTGCCATTTATGTCGAGCATGGCGCAGCGGACATCGGCATTGTGGGCAAGGACATCCTGACCGAGTCGGGCGCGGATGTCTATGAGCTGCTGGATACCGGCATGGGCAAATGCCGTATGTGCGTGGCCGGTCCCGCCACCTTTGCCGATGACGAAAGCCGCGCACTGCGGGTGGCCACAAAGTTTGTCAACATCGCCCGCAGCCACTATGCGCGCCGCGGCCGTGACATTGATATTATCAAGCTGAACGGCTCGATCGAGCTGGCCCCGATTCTGGGGCTATCCGATGTGATCGTTGACATTGTGGAGACCGGCACGACCCTGAAGGAGAACAACCTGACCGTTATCGAGGAATTTATGCCGATCTCGGCCCGGTTCATCGCCAACAAGGCGAGCTATAAATTCAAATACGCCCAGCTGACCGAGCTGCTGAACAAGATGAAGGAGGCCCTTGCAAGATGATCCGTCTGTATGATTTTGATGAGGTACGCCCCGAGGAGATCCTCAACCGCGACATCCGCGCCGAAGCCGATGTGGAGGCCACCGTTGACGCCATCATCGCCGATGTGCGCGCCCGCGGCGATGCCGCCCTGATCGAATACGCCGCCAAATTTGACCATGCCGAATTGACCGATGTGCGGGTCAGCCAGGCCGAGATCGATGAAGCCTTTGCCGAGCTGGAAAAGACCGACCCGGAGTTTATCACGACCCTGAAGATGGCCGCCGGGAATATCCGCCGCTTCCATGAGCAGCAGCTGCACAAAAATTTCGTTGTCAATGACACCCCCGGCATCGTGCTGGGGCAGAAGTACACCCCCATCCAGCGCGCCGGCGTCTATGTGCCGGGCGGCACGGCTGCCTACCCCTCGACCGTTTTGATGGATGTCATCCCGGCCAAGGTCGCGGGCGTCAAACAAATCGTCATGACGACCCCCGCAGGGCGGGACGGCAAGGTAAACCCCGCCATTCTGGCGGCGGCGGTCATTGCGGGCATTGATTTAATTTTCAAGACGGGCGGCGCACAGGCCGTAGCCGCGCTGGCTTATGGCACCGAGAGCGTGCCCGCCGTGGATAAGATCGTCGGCCCCGGCAACATCTATGTTGCCACCGCCAAGCGCAAGGTTTTCGGCAAGGTCGGCATTGATATGATCGCAGGACCGTCCGAAATTCTTGTTCTGGCGGACGGCAGCTGCAACCCCGCATGGGTGGCCGCCGACCTTTTGAGTCAGGCCGAGCATGACAAGCTGGCCAGCCCCGTGCTTGTCACCGACAGCTGGGAGCTGGCCAAGGCCGTGCAGGCCGAGCTGGAGGTACAGATCCCGCAGCTGCCCCGCGCCGCCATCGCCCGCGCGAGCGTGGACACCAACGGCAAGATCATCGTGACCGATGACATGCGCAAGGCCATCGAGGCCGTGAACATCATCGCCCCCGAGCATCTGGAGATCTGCGTGGACGACCCGTTTGCCGTGCTGAACTCGGTGCAGAACGCCGGCAGCATCTTCCTTGGCAAGAATGTACCCGAGGCGCTGGGAGACTATTTTGCCGGCCCGAACCACACGCTGCCTACCAGCGGCACAGCGCGTTTTTCCAGCCCTCTGGGCGTGGACGATTTCGTCAAGAAGTCGAGCTTTATCTACTACACCCGCGAGGCTTTGAGCGAGGTGCAGGGCCGCATCGCCGATTTTGCCGAGCACGAGGGCTTGCACGCCCACGCCAAGAGTGTAACGATACGGTTTGAGTGATGGATGGTTTGCCGAAACGAAAATCCAACCGTTTGCCGCAATTTGACTATGGCACAGTCGGCGCGTATTTCATCACGATTTGTTCCCGGTAGAAGGCGAAGATTTTTGGTCGTGTTGTAGGGGGCGGCGTCCTCGACGCCCCGCGCACGCTGCCAGCGCCGCACGGTAAAATTGTAATCGCACAAATCGAATCAATGACAAATTTTTACCCGGGTTTGCAAATTGAAAAATTTGTGCTCATGCCGAATCATATCCATTTGATTGTTGCAGTCACGCAAAGCCCGACCGGGGCGTCGAGGACGCCGCCCCCCTACAACCGTGCGTGCCAATCAATCCATTCCGGCATTTGTTTCCACGCTCAAGCGCATGACAAACCGCGCAGCAGACACACAACTGTGGCAGCGCGGGTATTATGACCACATCATCCGCGACCAACTCGACTATGACACCATCTGGCGCTACATCGACGACAACCCCGCCAAATGGCATCTTGACCGGTTTTATATTCCGGAGGGGGAGAAACACCCATGAGCCGTTATTTTACCAAAACCCTCGCGTCGCTGGAGCCATATACCCCCGGCGAACAACTCAAAATCGCTGATATTGTCAAGCTCAACGCCAACGAAAACCCGTACCCGCCCGCTCCCGGCGTGGCGGCGGCGGTGGCGGCGGCGGTGCCGGGGCTGCGGCTGTACTCCGATTTGACCAACGGCGACCTGAACGCCGCCATTGCCAGACACTGGGGCGTCAGGCCGGAGAACATCCTCTGCGGCAACGGCAGCGATGAAAACCTGCTGCTTGCGCTGCGGGCCTTCTGCGATGAAAACACACCGCTGGCCTTTGCCGATGTGACCTACAGCTTTTACACGGTACTGTGTGACCTTTTACATATTCCGCAGCACATTCTCCCGCTGGAGGACGATCTGACCATCGACCTTACCAAATACTGCGGTCTGCATGAAACGATCGTCATCGCCAACCCCAACGCCCCGACCAGCCTGCTGGCCCCGGTCGCGGCCATTGAGGAAGTGCTGAAAACAAACCCAGATAACATTGTGATTGTCGACGAAACCTATGTCGAGTTCGCGCCGGCCGGCGCGTCCTGCCTGCCGCTTTTGGACAAATATGACAACCTCGTCATCACCCACACCTTTTCCAAGACCCACAATCTCGCGGGTGCACGGCTGGGCTTCTGCATCGCGCGGCCGGAGCTGATTGCCGACATGAACCGCGTCAAATTCAGCTACAGCCCCTACAATGTCAATTCGATGACCCAGGCCGCCGGTGTGGCCGCCATCTCCGACGAGGCTTATTTTGCCGATGTAACGGCGAAGATCATCGCCGAGCGCACCCGCACCACCGCCGAGCTGCGCAGGCGCGGTTTCACCGTGTTCGACTCGTCCACAAACTTCCTGTTTGCCGCAACCGACCGGATGCCCTGCCGGGAAATTTTTGAAAAACTCCGCGACCGCGGCATCCTGATCCGCCATTTCAACGCCCCGCGCATCTCCGGCTACCTGCGCATCACGATCGGCACCCCCGACCAGATGCAGCGGTTCCTCACCGCGTTGGATGAGATTTTAGAAGGGTAATGTATACAGAGGGGGAAGTATTATGATCGCAATCGTTGACTACGGCGTGGGGAATCTGTTCAGCCTTTCGTCCAGCATCAAAAGTCTGGGCGCGGAGGTCCGCGTGACCCGCGATGCGGCGGATCTGCGGGCGGCAGATCATATCCTGCTGCCCGGTGTCGGGGCCTTTGCCGATGCAATGGCCAAGCTGGAGGCCACCGGCCTTGTACCCGTTTTGCACGAAGAAACGCAAAAAAAGCCGCTGCTCGGCATTTGTCTGGGCATGCAGCTCCTGTTTGAAGAAAGCTATGAGTACGGCGCACACCGCGGCCTTGGGCTTATCCCCGGCGCAGTCTGCCCGCTGGCGGATGACCTGCGCGACCCTGCGCTCAAGGTGCCCCACATCGGCTGGAACGCTCTGGACATTGTGCCCGGGCGCGAGGCCGACCCGCTGTTCAAGTACATCCAAAACGGCGAGTATGTCTATTATGTACACAGCTATTACGCCAAAAACTGCGCTGCATCGGCACTGGCAACCAGTGACTACAGCATCCCCGTGACCGGCGCGGTGCGGCAGGGGCTTGTGTACGGCACCCAGTTCCACCCCGAAAAGTCGGGGGACACCGGCCTGCGCCTGCTGAAGGCCTTTGCCGAACTGTAACGACAAACGGAGGAGATCACGATGAAATTATACCCCGCCATTGATCTGCGCGGCGGTCAGGCCGTGCGGCTCTATCAGGGCGATTACGAAAAAATGACCGTCTACAACGCCGACCCCGTGGCGCAGGCGCAGGAATTTATTGACGCAGGTGCGAAATATCTGCATGTTGTAGATCTGGACGGCGCTAAGGACGATACCACCGCAAACCTGCAGACCATCGCCGCCATCGCCAAGCTCGGCAGCTTGAAGATCGAGGTCGGCGGCGGCATCCGTGACGAGGCGCGCATCCGCCGCTATCTTGATCTGGGCGTGGACCGCTGCATCCTCGGCACGATTGCCGTCAAGGATTTCGCTTTTACCCGGGAAATGGCCCAAAAGTACGGCGCACAGATCGCGGTCGGCGTTGATATGCGGGACGGCCTTGTGGCTGTCAACGGCTGGAAGGAGGTCACCCCCGAACCGGGTGTGGCATTCTGCCGCCGCTGCGCCGAGGCAGGCGTGAAAGCCGTCATTGCCACCGATATTTCCCGGGACGGCACACTGCAGGGAACAAATCTCGACCTGTATCGTGAACTTTTGACAATTCCCGGGCTGGAGGTCACCGCCAGCGGCGGCATTGCCGCCATGGCTGAGCTGGCCGAGCTGCAGGCCATGCACTGCCACGCCGCCATTCTGGGCAAGTCCATTTATACCGGAGCCATCGATCTGGCCAAGGCTGTGCGGCTGTACGAGGGGGAGTGAACGCATGATTACCAAACGCATTATTCCTTGTCTGGATGTAAAAAACGGGCGTGTTGTCAAGGGTGTCAACTTTGCCGGCCTGCAGGACATGGCCGACCCGGTCGAGATGGCGCGGTACTATAACGCATCCGGCGCAGACGAGCTTGTTTTTTACGATATTACGGCCAGTGTTGAGGGGCGCGGACTCTTCACCGATATTCTGCGTGAGGTCGCAAGCCAAATCTTCATTCCGCTGACCGTCGGCGGCGGCATCAACACGCTGGACGATTTTGACCGGGTGCTGAAATGCGGTGCCGACAAGGTCAGCGTCAACTCCGGCGCTATCCGCAATCCGGGCCTGATCCCCGCTGCGGCCCAAAAATACGGCAACCAGTGTGTTGTGCTTTCCGCTGACATCAAGCGGGTGGACGGCAGATTCATGCTGTTCGCCAAGGGCGGGCGCGAGAACACCGGCATGGATGCCCTCGACTGGCTCGAGCAGGGCGTCAAAAACGGCGCGGGGGAACTGGTCGTAAACTCCATTGACACGGACGGCGTGAAAAACGGCTTTGACCTTGAGCTGCTCGATGCCGTGGCCGCCCGCTGCGCCGTACCCATCATCGCCTCCGGCGGTGCCGGCAAAAGGGAGGACTTTCTGGAGCTGTTCCGCAACCACCCGGCTGTGGATGCCGGGCTGGCCGCGTCCATCTTCCACACGAAGCAGGTAGAAATCAACGATTTGAAGCGGTATTTGCGGGCGAACGGTGTAGAAATGCGGGTGTGATTCCCCCTTCGCCATGCAGCCACCCGGTAGGGGCCGCACATGTGCGGCCCGCAACATTCCCAAAAGCGTCCTCTTGCGGGAAAGCCGCGGGCCGGGCATGCCCGGCCCCTACTGCATAACTATAGCAAACCTACACTTTACCTCTTGCCAAACCGCATAAAAAGAGGTACACTAAACTATATGACTTTAGGAGTGTCCACCATGGAAATCACCGAAAATTCCAAGACCCTCAAATTTGATGCCAACGGCCTGATCCCCGCCATCGTGCAGGACCATTACACCAAGGAGGTCCTGACCCTTGCCTACATGAACGCCGAAACACTGGCCCTGACGATTGCCGAGGGGCGCACCGTGTTCTGGTCCCGCAGCCGCCGTGAAATCTGGCGCAAGGGCGAGACCTCCGGCAATGTGCAGCGGGTCGTTTCCATCACCGCCGACTGCGACAAGGATGCGCTCGTCATTGATGTCATCAAGAGCGGCCCTGCCTGCCACACCGGTGCCGAGAGCTGCTTCTTCAACCCGGTCTATGTCTCCGATGAGCTGAAGCAGTTCACATGGCAGGGCTTGTACGCACTCATCGAGGGCCGCAAGACCAACCCGCAGGAGGGCAGCTACACCACCTATCTGTTCGACAAGGGGCTGGAAAAGATTCTCAAAAAAGTCGGCGAGGAATCCACCGAGGTCATTATCGCAGGCTCTAAGCGCGACAGGGAGGAGACCATCTACGAGATCAGCGACCTTGCCTACCATGTGATGGTGCTGATGATCGAGCTGGGCATTTCTGTGGAGGACATCACCAAAGAGCTGGAAAAACGACATGTGATCGACCATAAGGTCAAGCAGGAAAGGATGCAGTAACCATGGCAGGCGAATACCTGAAAAGCTCTGTGCACGTTCATTCCAAACTGTGCGATGGCAAAAATACCCCCGAGGAGGTCGCAGTCACGGCCTGGAAGGCCGGTCTGCAGACGCTGGGCTTCAGCGGCCACAGCCACACCCCCCACGACCTTGAATATTGCATGACCCAGAGCCGTACCGCCCTGTACAAGGCACAGATTGCCAAGCTCAAGGAGCGCTATGCAGGCAAAATGGATATTCTGTGCGGTCTGGAGTGGGACCTGTACAGCGACGATGACCCGACCCAGTACGACTACTGGATCGGCAGCACCCACTATGTCCGCGGCCCCAAGACCGGCAAATATTATGAGATCGACTGGCGCGAGGAGGATCTGCGCGCCTGCATTGACGATGATTTTGACGGCGATGCACTGGCCGTGGTCGAGGCCTATTTTGCCAATGTGGCCAAGGTTGCCGAGAAGAAACCGACGATTTTGGGCCACTTCGACCTGATCAAGAAGATCAACGGTGACGGCAAGTTCTTTGATGAGAACGACCCCCGCTACACCGCCGCCGCCAACGCCGCGCTGATGACCGCCGCCCGCAACCGCTGCGTGCTGGAGGTCAACACCTCTGCGGTGTACCGTGGCTTCCGCAAGGATTTCTTCCCGTCCGATGCGATTTTGAAGGAGTGGCTGGTGCTCAGCGGCAATGTCGTCATCACCGCCGACGCCCACGATACCAAGGCGCTGACCTTCGGTTTTGAGGCTGTTGCCGCCAAGCTGAAAGAGCTGGGCTACACCAAGGTTCAGGTGCTGGGTAAGGACGGCTTCACCCCCTGCGCGCTGTAATATGTGCCGTTATTTTTACGCAAATAATTTTTAAAAGAAAATTGCAGGAAGGGGTTGACAACCCCTTCCGTTTTTTGTATAATAATACCTGCATTCTGGCGGCAGCCACTGTGGAGAGGTGTCCGAGTGGTTTATGGAACTGGTCTTGAAAACCAGCGATCCGCGCGAGCGGACCATGGGTTCGAATCCCATCCTCTCCGCCATTTTGTGATAACAAGTGAATATATAAACTCACTTTGACTTGTGGAGTAATACTCAAGAGGTCGAAGAGGCGCCCCTGCTAAGGGCGTAGGGTGGGAAACCGCCGCGAGAGTTCAAATCTCTCTTACTCCGCCAACAAAAACCCGCGTATCTGCGTAAGATATGCGGGTTTTTGGTTTATAGAAATCGTCGTTTACCCACAATTTTACCCACAACAGAATTAGAAACCGCTTTTTGACCCACAAATATACCCCCGACAGGCTCACGCTTGCCGGGGGATTTTTATGCCTTTTTTACGTTGTCCACAAAGAACTGTTGCATCCTGTTTGCGCTGGCGCGCTTCATTTCCTCGCTGGCGTGGACGTACCGCTGCAAGGTAAATGCTGCTGTTGCGTGGCCGAGATTTGCCTGTACTGTTTTCAAATCATCGCCGTTCACAAGAGCAAGGGTTGCGTTTGTATGTCGCAAATCGTGTACGCGCAACTCCGGCAGACCGATACTAGCCGCTATTCTCTTACAGTTCGCCCAAAGCGTGTGATAGCTTATCGGGCAGCCAAGTGCATCTGTAAAGCACAGCCCCCAAGCATTGCACCAAGCAGGCCCGGCGGCTAACCGTGCACGCAGCTGTTTGTGCTTTTCTTCTGCCAGTATTTCAAGCAGGAAATCGGGGGCGTCCAGTACACGGCTTTGACCGTTTTTTGTGCCTTGTTGGATATAAAACCGACCGCCCTTGCTTTTGTCTTTTTGCAATTGCTGGCAAATGGTTACCTTGCCGTTCTCAAAGTCGATATGTTCCCAAGTCAGGCCGAGCGCCTCGCCCTCTCGCAACCCCAAGAACAGGCAGCACATAAGGGGCGCATAATATGCCGAATCCTGCGCCGCGTCCACAAATGCCACGATTTCAGCAGGGGAAAGCGGGTGTATTTCCTTGACACGGACAGACGGCAATTTTGCATATTTGGCCGGGTTGCGCTGGATTGTCTGCGCCTTTACCGCCTGTTCAAGCGCACTATTCAGCACGGTTAGAACGTTCTTAATTGTTTTTGGCGCTTTCCCTGCGGATACCAGCTTACGCACCATCTTCTGCACCTGTTCTGTCGTCAGGTCACACAGACGCACAGCACCGATATTTGGTTTCAAATGATTCTTTATAATCCCGCGATATGTCGTGATTGTATAGGGCTTTTGTGTCGGCTCTATGAACTCCGCAAACCAAGCATCAAGGTATTGTGCGATTGTGCGCTTATCATCTGCAATATAGCAGTTTGTGTCCAGCTGGCGCAGCTTTTCGGTCAGCTTGCGCTTTACTTCCTTTTGCGATGCGCCGTAGATACTTAGAGTTTTGCGCTTGCCGGTGCCCTCATCGTAGCCCAGTGTCAGCCGGGCTTCCCATCGCCCATCTGCCCGTTGCCGGATGGAGCCTTGCCCGCTGGCCGCACGGCTGGTTTTATTGTTTGGCATTACTGCACCTTCTTTCTGCTTTTTAACGACTTGTCGTAACATTCTGACATTGCGTTTATACCCTGCTGTAGCTTAAACTTGATATACTCTTTCTTGTCCTGCCGCTGTATAAATAGTTTTGCGGACTCATAGCACTCTTTCGAGGATGGCTCTTTAAGCTGATCATATGCGATGATGGTACAATCGTCATCACTTAATTCCTTTGAAACAAGTTTGACACCGGCATTCGTTAGCGCTCTTATAAGTTCGATTTTCGCTTGATTGAGACCTTGCGCTACGACACAGTAGTCACCCCAACGACCAACAAAAAGCGAAAAAATATCATTCCCAATCAAATCGTTTAATACATCATTGCCACCGGCATGGGGAACCATTCTCTTTAGCTTTTTTACTGCGTTTCCTGTTAGGCCTAAATCTTTAAAAAAATGGAGTTGTTCTGCTTCGACTCCGCGCAGGATATAGTCACAAGTGGTATTGAGAGCATCGGCGAGGCGGGCGATATCATCGCCTTTGATTTGTCGCGTTCCACTTTCCCACTGGTTTATGGTCTCTCTTTTTACATAGAGCTTTTCTGATAGTGCCCTCTGCGTCAATCCGAGTTCTTCACGCTTCAACTTTATGCGCTCGCCTGTGGTCATTTTGTTACTATTCATCTTGAAAATCCCCCGGTGTTGCGATTTTGTTACACTAGCAATAAAATGGAACAAAACCTATTGATATCTGGCAAAAATTAGATTATACTGGATTTGTTCCGATGATACATCATTGGAACAAAAAAGTCAACATTTTATTGGAATGGAGTGTAATCTATGTCGCAAAAACTTGTTCTTACCACACAGGAACTGGCTGATGTTCTTGGAATTTGCAGACCCCGCGCTTACGAATTGATGAATCAGGATGATTTCCCTGCGGTTCAAATCAGTCCGCGCCGCAAAGTGGTTCCGTGCGATGCACTGGAGGCATGGCTGGCACAAAAGGCAGCTCATTGCAGTAAAGATGAATGAAAGCAATCAAAAAAGCCGCCCCGGTGCTGGCACACCGAGACGGCAGGGCGGGAATTTCGATTCAGCGCAAAGCTATCTTCCCGCCTCCAGTATATCACTTTTATGGAGGTGTATTCAATGGTTAAAGTTTCAGAATTTCTTGGGCATGGCGCGGAAAACGCAATTCCTGCCGCCACTCTTGCAACTGTTGCGAACCTGACACCGCGAGAGCTGCGCCGCCGAATTATGGTAGAGCGTGATTCTGGATCGTTGATTCTTTACAAGCCCGGCGGGTCAAAGGCTGGTTATTATCTGCCGTCACTCGACCCGGAACAGGCTGAACAGGAGGTTGCCGCGTTTTACCGTGTGCAGCGGGCACGGTGCTTGCACGGCTTAAAGGCTATTGCAGCCGCCGGGCGTTTCTTAAAAATCCCGGCGGGGCAGCTTGGGCTTGATAATTTATGAGCCGGAAAAAGGCAAAAATTACTTACAAGCTGCCGTACTGGTGTTCTGGCGCAGCCGATTGCGGCGAAAAAATATTTGTTCAGATCGGGGCAAGTTTGATGCAGCACCCAGCTTTTACAGGCTTAAAGGATTCTGCTAGATGGACTTATTTAGCTATGGCGTTGGAGGCCAAAGGGAGACAAGATTTCCAATTCCCCCGGCGGACGGCAGAGCTTTACGGCATTTCCGAAAGGTCATTGCGGCGAAACGTCCAAGAACTCGAAGCCGCCGGGCTTCTTGACGTCGTTGCGAGCGGACGAAACACCAAATCGGCAACAGATTACCGCTTTTCTATTCGCTGGAAAGCTCCACCATAAGCCGCTAACAGGTGGCTAATATATAAGAATGTGTGCCAATTTGGCACTACCCCAAAACGCATTATTTCTCACTGGTTATGCCAAACTGGCACTACCCCACAAGAGAAAAGCCCCGTTTTAGAGCGTACCTTATGCCAGATTGGCACTACCCTAGTGCCAAATTGACACCCACAAAAAACTTTACAATGCTGTGCAGACCAATACAAGAATCGACTCCAAAACGGACAAATCAGGGCGGTAACGCTCATTTTTGAAGAGGTGATAAAGGATTACATTGAGGCAAGAAAAGGCGCTCACAGCGCTTTTAACGTGTCCCACAGCGAGGGCAGCAGCCAAAGCAGCAGGGATTGACGAACGAACACTGCGCCGATATTGGAACGACCCAGAATTTTTGCGGGAATACCGTAAACGCTGTGCGTCTATGTTGGAGCAAGCAACAGACCGAGCAAAGCAGACTTTACCTCCGGCAGTTGAGCGTCTAGCGCTTATTGTCTCGGACGATTCTGCACCAGCACAACAGCAGATAGCAGCCGCCCGCGCCGTTCTGGAATACGGCTTGCGGCTGATTGAAGCCAACGATTTTGAACAGCGCTTGCGGGCGCTGGAAGAAAGGAAAGAACATTGAAAAAAGACTTTACAGCCCGATTAAAGGCGCTAGAGAATTCCCTGACAGCGCAAGACCCTGTTGCAATTGTTGAACCCGTGCCCGGCGGCTACCTGCTGAAAACCGGCACACAGAAAGGCGCGATTGTAACGATGAACGAATTACACCAGCGGTACGACGTAGTGATCATTGACGATGTACCCCGAATTTAAGAAAGCGAGTAAAAAGAAATGAGCAAGTACAACCGTTTTGCAAAAGACCTTGACGCGGCGTTTAAGACCTCCCGCGACGCATATGCGAAAGCGTATTCCCAATACGCACAGGCAGAACGCGCCGCCAAAGATGCACAGCGCCGCGCCCCCGATGATACCAATTATTCGTATGCGCTGCGAAAGGCTGAAACCGAAGTAGAGCGTGTGGAAAAGAAAGAGCTCTTTGAAGAAGTGCGTAAGAATGTGTGGTCTGTTTTTAACAGCAAGCGGGCAGAGCTGCGGGCAGAACTTGAAAAAGCTATTGCAGCCGATTGCATTACAGACCCGGCGGCGCTGGACACAAACGCGGTTTATCTGCTGGACAGCGGCACGATGACGGCGGCAGACTATGCAGCGTTTGCCGAAAAGTACGACGGCAATTCAACTATGTTAAAGTTGGTTGCAGCCCGCGCACACGCCGCCGCAGAGAGCGCAGAACCGAAAGAACGCGCCGCGCTGAATCAGGTGTACTCCGACTGTAAGGACGGAAACGGCGCAATCATGCGTTTGTGGGATGATATTTCACATGTCGCCAATCGGTGCAGCGGGCAGCGTTACGAGGGTTGCAATGATTCCCCCGCCGTCATTGTCGAAATGGGCGAAAAATGGGAAGAACTTTCCGCGAACGTCATTGAAAATTTTTGACGTGCGAGTATCGTGTCATTAAACTAATTTACCCCCGGCGGGACGAACCGCCGGGGGCTTTTGCATACTTTGAGCATCACAACGCCACAGCACGAGGAATACGCCTGTTTTGGTGTTGGAAGTCTGCTTAATATAGTTTGCCGTCTGAAATGCAGAACGCATTACAGAGCCTTGCAGGGGCTTTACAGCGCATTGATTTATTCTTTGCCCTCTTCCCCGGCGGATACGCCTTGCAGCTTTTCCAAAAGCGCCGCCCGCTTGCTTTCCGTGTCCGGGTCTGTCTGGCCTGCGCCGGGCAGCTCCAAAGCGTCACGCTGCATTGTTTCGCTGATTGCACGACCAACAAACCCGTTGATGCTTTCCCCGCGCTTTTCGGCGTGGGCTTTTATTTTGTCCTTTTGCCCTTTTGGTACAACTATACGCAAGGAATCATAGTTTGCGGAATTGTACTTATTTACCGCTTTTGTGTGTGAACCTGCCATAAGTAGCACCGCCTTTTTAAGATATATACTTTATCAGTGTACATAAATTATAGCACGATTTGCATCATTGTACAAGTACAAAAATAGCTATAAAATCTGTCAAATCATTGTACAATATACCTATTTACAATCATTGTACAATGATATATAATGATATTGTCGAAAGGGAAACCGGGTCAAGGTAGTCGTCAAGCGAAAGCCCACCAGAAATACCAGACAAGACGCGGGCAGGATTGCAAGAACCGCCACAGAGCGTGCAGACAGCACCGAGCCCCCGCGCACCCGAAGCCCCAAGACAAAAAAGAAAGCGTCCCGCAAAGGCCGACCAAAGCACCGCGAGACGCAACCCCACAAATAGGGCAAGCCCATTATAGCACGGTTTGCCCCACAAAGTAAAGGAGCAAGCTATGAAGTATGATTTATCCGCCATTATGAGCCGTGCGTGGACGATTTTCCGCAAGGGCGGGATAGTATTTGCCGAAGCCCTGCACAGAGCTTGGCAGAGCGCCAAAGCCCGCCCACAGAACGCGGCAGCGATTGCAGCAGCCAAAGCAGCCGCCGGGATTGCAGAGGATTGCAAAACGTGGGCTGACTGGAAAGCGGCGGGCTTTGAAGTGGTTCACGACAACAAGGCGCTTTTCCGCGCCGTCCTAATCTGGGCAAGTCACGGCGATGGCGCGAGGTACACGGCAAGTTTTTTCGGCGCAAGCCAAGTGCAGCCGATTAAAGCATAACAAACGAATAAACGCAGCTGCGCTAACGGCTTGACGGGCTTGCGAGGTATTGAAAATGGATGAAGCTACCGCCGAAATGATAGAACGTGCCATCGATCAGATGACCAAAGAGGAATTAAACGAGCTTACGAAACACGCTTACCGCCGATTGGGCGAACTTGGCACAAGCGAAAGCAACCTTGCGGAAATCCGCGCTAAATACGGACTTAATGAAAAGGGTGGTTTATATGACTGAACATCAGAAAAAGGTACAGCAGGCCATTGATTTGATGATGCAGATCGATGTTATCGACACCGAAATTTTTATCGAAGCCATGAAAAGCGGTTACTTCAAGCAAGACCACACCGAAACCGAATTACGGGCATACATAGAGAACGCCCGGCAGCAGCGCAAGGCATAACAAACACGGCTGTGCTATCTGGCTATACGGGCTTATGAGGTGATGAAATGAAAGACTACGAACAGCGAGAACGTGACTTAGCTAACATGGGACACAAAGACATAATTCGCTTTATGCGCCATGCCTACAACTGGTTACTTGATGACGGCATGAGCGAAAGCGAACTTGAAGCAAGTCTTGCGAAATTCGGACTTTGCAAAGAGGATATTTTCGCCAAGCGGCAAAGAATGGGGGATGTTTGCAATGACGGCTGAAGCATCAGAAAACATTGAAAAACTTGTGTCCATATTGCTGACCTTTTCCCCTGAGCAAATGGCTGCGTTTGTGGCAGGTGCGCGGGAAATCATCGCCCAGTACACCCCGAAAAATTGACCCCGTGCGCCAACACCCCCGGCGGGAAGAACCCATAACAGGCAGAGCGCCCTTAGCGGGGCGCTTTTCCCATTTATGGTACTTCTAATTTACCCACAATTTTACCCACAACAGAATAAAGCTCCATTTTTCCCAATTACACCAAATTGCAAATAAGAAGCGGCGTACCGAAATTTATTTGTAAAAGATTGTACTTGATTACATCAGATTTACAACAAAAATGCAGTTCAAATCTCTCTTACTCCGCCAACAAAAACCCGCGTATCTGCGTAAGATATGCGGGTTTTTGGTTTATCTAAGCACCCGTATACCCCGGCATTTACGACAATCCGGCTTTCCGTTCTTTGTGCAGGCTGCCCAAAATCCTTTGGTTCTTTTGTATTTCCCGCCAAAACTTGCATTGCAGGCGGGAATCCGGTATACTTTCTTTATTACGATTATGCGGAGGTGCCTGCAATGCGTTTATTTGATGTGCTGGGCCCTGTTATGACAGGACCGTCCAGCAGCCATACAGCGGGCGCGGTGCGCATTGGCAGCACAGCGCGCCGTCTGCTGGGCGAGCAGCCTGCCGAGGCCGAGATCCTGCTCTACGGCAGCTTTGCCGCCACGGGCCGGGGCCACGGCACGGATCGTGCGCTGGTGGCAGGCCTGCTGGGCATGCAGCCCGATGATGACCGCATCCCCCACAGCTTTGCACTGGCCAAGGAGGCCGGTCTGCACTTTAAGATCAGCACCGCCAACCTGCGGGGTGCGCACCCCAACACGGCCATGCTGCGGCTGGTGGGTGTTTCGGGCCGCAAGTTGGAGGTCGTTGGCTCGTCCATCGGCGGCGGGCGGATCAACATCTGCCAGATCGACGGTATCACGACAAATTTTGGCGGCGATCACAACACGCTGATCGTCCACAATCAGGACACGCCTGGCCATGTAGCAGCCGTCACCACCTGCCTGAGCAGGCACGGCGTCAACATTGCCACGATGCAGCTCTACCGCTCCGCCGCCGGGGGCTATGCCGTCATGGTTCTGGAATGTGATGAGCCCATCCCCGATGAGATTGCCGGGGAGCTGCGCATTCTGCCGGGCATCGTCAAGGTCACTATATTAAATTTGTAAGGGGGCAGGCAAAATGGCATTTTCCTCCGTTCGGGATATGGTCGAGCTCTGCAAAGAGACCGGCCAGCCGCTCTATGAGGTCATTCTGGAAAGCGACCTGACCGAAAGCGGCCTGACCCGCGCCGAGAGCGAGGCCGAGATGCACCGGCTCTGGTCGGTCATGTGCGCCACCAGCGCCGGCTACTGCAGCACAGACCGCTCGATGAGCGGCTTTGCAGGCGGCGATGCAGCCAAGGTCAGCGAGGCTGCGGCCCGCGGCATACTTTACGCAGACGGCTATTTTGCGGATGTCATGGCCGAGGCGCTAAAAACCGCTGAGTGCAACGCCTGCATGAAGCGCATCGTTGCTGCGCCGACAGCGGGCAGCTGCGGTGTTCTGCCCGCTGTGCTGCTGCCTTTGTGGCGGCGCGGGCTGGCAGATGAGACCGCCATACACCGCGCACTTTACATTGCCGCCGGGTTCGGGCAGGTCGTGGCCGCCCGCGCCACGCTGGCAGGTGCCGAGGGCGGCTGTCAGGCGGAGGTCGGCGCTGCCAGCGCAATGGCCGCCGCCGCACTGGTGGACATCCGGGGCGGCACGGCCGAGCAGTGCGCCGAGGCGTTCGCCATGGCGCTCACAAATCTGGAGGGGCTTGTCTGCGACCCAGTGGCGGGCCTTGTGGAGATACCCTGCATCAAGCGCAATGTCATCGGCGCGGTCAACGCCGTGAGCGCGGCGAACATGGCCGTTGCCGGTATCCGGAGCCGCATCCCGGTCGATGAGGTCATCGACGCCATGGGGGAGATCGGCAGCGTGCTGCCGGCTGACCTGCGTGAGACCGGACTTGGCGGCCTTGCCGCTACGCCGACCGGCAAGCGGGTGGCGCAGTCGCTTGCGGAGTGACAGAAGCAACAAATGCATCAAAACTGGCGGGGCAGAAATGTAAGTTTCTGCCCCGCTTCTCCATGATAAGTTCCGAACCGTGTGTCTGGATGCCGAGCGGGACGGCCCGCAGTGGGTGCGTGAGCATGATGCCCGCTGCACAAAGCATGGAACAGCGCTGCGAAAAAGGCGAATGGATGAGCTCCCTCGGCTCATCAACCGCCAAGGAGAGCTATGACGATATTCTGCGGGAAACACGGCAAGTACGGCAAACGCTGTCAGAGGGCGGAAAAGTAACGGCCCGGCTTGCTTTTGCCGGCGCAAGGTGCTAAAATCAAATCCTACATGACGGATAAAAGGCGCGGGTACTCTCCTGCGCCTTTTTTGATAGGACAAGCAAGAAAGGCGGAACCCGAATGGAATACAACAAATGCATTGCGGATATGCTCCCCGGCATGGATGTCG
>ERZ834769.1718-NODE-1718-length-18123-cov-6.729743_pt1 | contig 18123 bp, 9 predicted proteins | sample MGYA00519690_ERZ834769 | MGnify/ENA primary metagenome ERZ834769 (study PRJEB31850, sample SAMEA3708760) | human gut metagenome | biome: human gut; feature: human-associated habitat; material: faeces | place: China | collected 2014 ... | reverse complement strand
AGATTACCGTTGGTAAGGATTCAGCTGAAACTACTAAGGATGTAGAAGTAAAGAATGTTATTTTAAAGTCCGCTGCTCAGAAGAAGGCTTCACAGATTGTAGCAACATTCGCTGGTGATACTTCTAAACTTGATAAGAAGGATATCACTATTACAAATACAGCTAACAATGTTGTATATCCTGTAAAGGCAATCAGCGTTGCTGCTGACAAGAAGACTGTAACTATTGACACTTTCTCTGAAATGAATGATGCCAAGGAATATTCTGTAAAGTATGACGGAACAGAAGTTAAATTTACTGCTACAGATGGCGTTGTTGCTGATGTAGCCCTTGATAAAATAACAATTGTTAAGGGATCTGCTGGTTCTGTTGTTAAGGCTCAGTTCTTAGACAAAAACAATATTGTTGTTAAAGAATTTACTCTTTCAGATGCTAAGAGTGAGGGAAGCGTTGATTACAGCTTTACTGAAAACAAAGGTTATACAGACGGTGATAAGCTTGTGTTATTAAATACTGGCGATACTGCTACTGCGGAAGTAACATATCACACATTGAAGTATGATCAGACAACAGGTGCTGAAACTGGTAAGATCACAAAGAAAATTACAGTTACAGCAGTTGAAGACGATGCAACATTATCTGACTTCAATTATACCATTAACGACAAAGCTACACTTGTTAACTGGAACAATGAAGTTAAGACAAACAATAAACTTGCATATGGTGATACTGCATACGCGTTCATTTACATCAAGAATTCTAATGGAGATGATGTAACTTCTCAGTATAAGGTTGAATCAAGCGATAACAGTGTATTACTTCTTGCAAAACAGGATCTTCAGTCATCTGGCGATTTCAAGGGATCTACTGGTGTAGAAGTTACTGGCGTGAAGGCAGGAAGCGCTTACATCAATGTATTAAATGCAGATGGAAAAGTTATTAAATCTTTACCAGTTGTTGTTCAGGATATCAGAAAACTTACAACTGTTAAGTGTGATGACATCACTGTAACAAATACAAGAGGCGTTAATAATGTAGATTCTGCAAAGTTTGAAGCATATGATCAGTACGAAAAGAAAACCGATATTTCTTCTATTGATACAACAATCGTAAGTGCTCCAAGCAAGGATACAACAAATACTAAGGGTAAGTCAGCAAATGCTTTCGTAACTCTTGATGGACACGATAAATACAAGGTAGATGCTTCTGGTTTAAAAGAAGGAACATACTCTGTTAAGATCGAAGCTTCTACAGTTGATTCTAACTGCGATAAGAATGTCAAGGTTTCACGTATCGTAAATATCAAAGTTGTATCTGTAGACACAACTAAAGATGCTGCTTCATACAAGCTTAATGTTTCAACTGCTAAGACAGATCTTGCTGTTGCATACGGAACATCTGAATCTGATATTCTTGGTAAGCAGGTAACTGCTACTGTTGATAAGTATATTAAGGGTGCTAAGGTTGAGGCTGATATTCAGGATGAGATTACAATTAAGAATCCAGACGGTACAACCGTAAGTACTAATGGTGCGATTAACTTCTATACAGCAACAAGTGGCAGTGCAATCACACTTGCAGATAATATCAAGACAGGAACTTATAAAGTTGAGGCTACTATCATCAACAATAACGGCAAGGATGTAACTTTCAGTACTACATTTGTTGTTGAGAATACTCAGAGTAAAGCTATTGCCAAGATTGATAAGAAGAATCAGTCTGGCAGCACTGCCAAAGCTATTCTTACATCTGTATTAGAATACAGCTATGAGGGTGTTAAGCAGAATCTTGATATTGTAAGTGTTGATTCCAAGGAAAATGGTAATGTTATTTATATCAAGTCCGCAAAAGTTAATGTAAAGATTAATAATGCTGGCACATTACTTACTGTTGATTGTGATATTAACACAGCATTTACAAAATAATTTATTTGTCCTTAACAAGTAAATTTCACACAGGACCGGGACTTATGTTCCGGTCCTGTTTTTTAAGGAGTAGAATACTATGAGTAAAAAAAACTATGAAAAATCTGCAGGCATAGCCCTTGCTTTTGTCCTTGGAGTTATATTAATTTTTACAATAATATTTCCAATTAATGTATCTGCAAAAACACTGGTTCATGAACAATCCATCACGGCAAACGCTTTTGATGCACACAAATATAAATTTAAAATTAATACAACTTCTGATCTTGAAATTAATCTTTATGTTCCATCACCAGTTGGGGTTACCTTCACTGTAAAAAACAACTCCGGAAAAGTAGTTGGAAACCCTATGGTATTAACAAATTATGACGACTCATGGATATTAGATGGACGTGGATGGTATACATACAAGTACGTCGTTAATCAATTAAAAAAAGGAAGTTACTCTGTTGAGTATGTATTTGATCAGGAAACTAAATTTGATGCCAAAATTGTACAACTCTCGAATAATGTCAGTTTAAGCAGCAATAAATTATCCATCACTAAAGGATTTGTTAAAACACTTAAAGTAAACAATGGAGTTGCTACCTCCTGGACTTCAAGCAATTCTTCAGTTGCTTCTGTAAATAGGAAAGGAAAAATTACTGGTAAAAAAATTGGAACAACAACGGTTACTGCACACTTAAGTGACGGAAAATCCTTAAAATGTAAAGTCACAATCAAAGCAAATGAGTATTCAGGTAAGAAAATTACCATAGAGGATTCCGGAATCAATGAATATACAATTCGTGCATATCATGCAGCTTATCAAGCAAATGGAAATATGGTTATAAAATTTAGAATTGCCAACGGTACGAATAAAAAAATCACCGCTATTCCGAAATTTCATGTTTCTGTAATCAATCAAAAAAATAAAGGAATAGCTTCTTATTCCAATAATTCTTTTAAAGTAAATGTTCCAAAACACTCTGTAAAAGAATATTCAATTACCATTAAGAAAAATTCTATTTCTGGTGGAAAGGCGGATTTAAGAAATACGAATATTGAGATTTCTGGTGAACGAGTAAAATTATAATTGGATTATAAATTTTTTCAAAAGAAAAGGGCATCGCACTAACTAGGTTAGTGCGACAGCCCCTTTTTAAAATAAACTTTTCAAATAATCAATAAGGATTATTTTACTGAGAAGTATCCAGTAATATCCGGAACCTCTACAGCAAGCCATACCCCTCTTACAGATGTAAGCTATGTTGTAAAGAAAGCTGATGGAACTGTTATCTATAGCGATGGTGTAGCCGGAGTCGCAGCAAAGACTAATAATGCATTTGTAAACTCAAATGGTGCATTATCTATCGAAGCTGTAACAGCTACTACCAATGGAGATGGAGATCCACTTCTTATTAAAAATCTTGAGGCTGGAACATATACTGTATATGCAGAAGGTAAAGATAATGTAGATAGTAATGTTGTTCCAAAAATTACAACAACATTTACTATTAAAGACACACAGGCTAAAGCAACTGTAGATACAAAACACAATAGTGTAGATGCAAGAACTACTTCTGGTTCTGCTATAAGTGCTGTTTTAGCTGATTCTGTAGTTGTTAAGTATGGTGATTATACTTATACAAATGTAAAGGATTATACAGATACACATACAGGTCTTGATGTTGCAACTTACGAAGTCGTAAAGAACAACGGATATACTGTTAAGTTTACAAATGGTCAGACAGAGAGTTTCCTTACAAGCGGTGAAGGATTTACCGTTACAAAAGTTACTGTTTGGGTAAATGCCGGTATTTTAAAAATCCCTCTGTGCAATGCACAGAGGGATTTTATTATTTAGATGAATAATTCAATCTAAATTATTTTACTGTAATTGATTTAATTAAATTTACATCAATATCAATGTTAGTATAAACATTAGGAGATACTTCAATCTTAAGAGTTAATTTAGAAACATTAAAATATGTTCCATTAACTTTAACGGAATCACTGGTAACTTCTCCCCTAACATTGTCATTAACTTTGTATTCTACAATATTAGCAGCTAAACCATCAGTCTTATTATCGACATCACTACGATCAGTGTATACTTTGTCGCCATATGTTATAACAAGTGCCTGACCTAAGGCAGCAGATACGGTATTGTAAGCTGCATCAACAGTTTCAGCTTTTTGCTCTACACCAGCAGCTGCCTGAGAATCCTTAATAGTAAAGCTTGTTGTCATTGTAACCTTTGTCTTAGCGTCCTTCTGATATACAGCTGTAACATCATATTTACCAGCAGCAATATTCTTTGTTGCAGTAATTGCAGAACCAGAAGTTGAAGTAGTTAATGCATCAAAAGTTAATACACCAGAAACATTTTTAGTAAAGGCACCCTTAGATACTACAGTTGCAGCAGTATCGTCATAAACTACTTTACCATCTTTGTCTTTTACAACATATTTGGTAGTAGTTTCTCTTGTAACATCAGTACCGTCATTCATTCCGATCATAGAAACTGTAACTGTCTGGTCTTTTACATCTTTTCCAACAACGATATCTGCATTGTCATTAGCTACATCTAATCTCCAAGCTGTAGCTGTAGTGTTTGTTGCTTCTTTTACTGTAACACTAACTGTCTTTGCAACAACTTCCTTGCCATCTTTCTTGTAAGAAATCTTGTATACATAATTTCCTTTTTCTGCAGAATTTTTAAATGTAACTGTCTTATCATTATCATATGTATAATAATTAGCTCCTGAAATATCAGCAGGAACCTTTCCAGATACATCTGTAGATAAGCATTCTACATTAAGAGTTGCTGAAATATCATCTCCATACTGATCCTTAACAGTTGCCTTTACAACCTTTGCATCACCGGTAAGACTTCTTGATACAGTTACACTGTACTTATCTAACTCAAGAGTTGCTACGGTTCTCTCAGCACCAATTTCGATAGCAACAGATCCAACAACCTTATCATCTTTTTTAATAAGGATATAAGCTGTACCACTCTTTAATGCTGTAACATTTACTTTCTTTGAGCCTAAAGAAGATGTAGCTAACATAAGAACTGTTTTATCAGAAGTTTCTACGGAATACTTAGCATATTCAGAACTAGAAATTTCTTTGCCGTTTGCATCCTTAATTTTGAAGAATACGGCCTTATTAGGATCTTTTACTGCAATCTTCTTTGTATCTTTAGCCTTATCAAATGATGCTTTAGTATTATCATCAATTCTAGCATCAAAGCTATTTACAACAGCCTGATCAACTGCGGTAATTGTAACTTTGTTTGGTCCAATATTTCCTTCTGGCTTACCATTCTGGTCATACTTACCTGTCTTGTATGTGATGGTTGCTTCAGCAGTATCACCAACTTTATTTAAATAAAGCTTAGATCCACTTGTATAACCATTTCCCTTGGTATCAATTGTGAAGTCATAAGTAGAATCAGATGAAGGATAAGATACTTCTTTAACAATAACACCATTAGCGTCTTTAGATACTAACTTAACTTCCGTCTCAGTAGCTGCAGGAATTGTCACATTGTCAAGACCGATAGAAGCAACCTTTCCGTCAGAAGCTACGAATGTCTTTGTGATTCCATCAAGAGTTACATCATATGTAGCAGCATCCTTTAATTCGCTGAACAGTGTTAATGTAACCTTAGAAGCATCCTTAGAATCAACAGATACCTTAGATACTGGATAAACAACGTTTGTTGTCTCGTTCTTTACTACGAAATCAGTAGGCTTAAGATTCTTTGTATTACCAGTAACAGTAGCTGTAAGCTCTGTCAACTTGTTCTGTGCTACAGTAGAAAGAACATAGTTCTTAACTTCTACATCCTTAGTAGTTGTAGCTGAATCCTTACCAACTGTAATCTTAGCTGTGATTGTTGCCTTACCAGCCTTAACACCAGTTACTGTACCGTCAGCTGCTACTGTTGCAATAGAATCATCGCTTGATGTGTAAGTAATCTTAGCTCTTGAAGAATTTTTCTTAGTATTTGTTAACTTAGTTGTGCTTCCAATAGCTACTACTGAATCTCCAGATAAAGCAACGCCTACCTTAGCAACTTTCAGTGTGTAAGTAAGTTTCTTTGTCTTTGCCTTAGCATTCTTCTTTGTAGAAGTCTTGTAAGTTACCTTAACCGTAACTTTAGCGGTACCTGGCTTAACACCTGTAACCTTGATCTTCTTTGCTGCTGTCTTCTTAACTTTTGCAACAGACTTCTTGTTGCTTGTTGCAGTTACTTTAACAGACTTCCAAGACTTTGGAGTTTTAACTGTAACTGTCTTGTAGCCCTCAGAATAAACTGTGGCTTTTTTTGCGCTAAGCTTTGCTGTAGAAGCTGCCTGTGCGTTTGTAGCAGGAACTGCTGTTACAACCATAGCTGCAGCGAGAGCAAAAGCTAACACTTTTTTGCTTGATTTCATGTTTTTTCCTCTCTTTCTTTTTGACTAACTTCCATCTCTTCTACTCGTTTAACCCTGCACGTTTAAGTTCCTTCATCTTCTCTTTCAAACCGCTGCGGACGATTTTTCCAATCCAATGTTCTCGCTAATTGCCTCCACTGACCTTCCTCGGTCTTACTGTTAAGTCCATCGTCAGTTTCATCTGCAGACACACAAATCATAAATGACCAGAAACTTTCGTACATCAGACGTCGGCGTAGAGTGTGATATCAACGTTGATTGTCCAGCATCAAGATCAGCAAGCTGAGGTTCCGATGACTTATATTTCTAATATGTATCTGTAATTGTAAGGTCTGTCTGGAACAAGTTCCAGTTTCCATAGCCTCGATAGTAGTTCATCACTTGTCGTACTATTTATAGTACTCTTTTAACTACTCTACGTGACAATCATACACCAAGTATTGTATCTTTGCAACACCAAAATTACATTTTATTGAAAAAATTCTTTAATATTTTCTTAAGCATTTAAGAGTTTTTTCACTTTTTTCTATTATTAAAACTATTTCACGCGTAGTTCGAGTGAAACTACGCGTGAAGATAAACAATTCTATTTAAAGTAAGCAACTCCGGATTCGAAGATCTTCATATCCTGCTCTCCGTAGATGTTCATGGCAACGGCCTCACCGCGGCGCTCGCTGTGTGCCATCTTTCCGAGTACACGTCCATCCGGGCTGGTGATACCCTCGATTGCCATGTACGAACCATTGACATTCCACTCTTCATCCATGGTTGGCTCGCCGGCTTCATTGACATACTGGGTGGCAACCTGTCCGTTTGCAAAAAGCTTGTCCAGCCATTCCTTCGGAGCTACGAAACGTCCCTCTCCATGGGATGCCGGGTTGCAGTATGTTGCACCAAGCTTTGCCTGCTGCAACCATGGGGATTTGTTTGCTACGACCTTGGTATATACCATCTTGCTGATGTGGCGGTTGATGGTGTTGTAGGTCAGTGTCGGGGAATCCGCACTCTGTGCCTGGATCTGTCCGTAAGGAACAAGTCCCAGTTTGATCAGCGCCTGGAATCCGTTGCAGATACCCAGTGCCAGTCCGTCACGTTCTGACAGCAGTTTGCCTACTGCCTCGGTCATCTTTGCATTCCGGAATGCCGTTGCAAAGAACTTTGCAGATCCTTCTGGTTCATCTCCTGCGGAGAATCCACCCGGGAACATGATGATCTGTGACTGGTTGATTGCCTTGACAAATTCATCGACAGAATCACGGATGTCTGCTGCACTCAGATTCTTGAATACTTTTACAATTGTATTGGCACCTGCACGCTCAAACGCTTTCGCACTGTCGTACTCACAGTTTGTTCCAGGGAATACCGGAATGAATACGGTTGGTTTTGCGACTTTGTTTTTGCATACATAGATGTTCTTTGTATCGTATACGTCACTCTGTACTTTTTCTTTATCCTCGGTCGCACGGGTTGGAAATACACGCTCGAGTGTTCCCTGCCATGCATCAAGTGCCTCATCCATGGAAAGAGCCATGTCTTTGTATACGAATTTCTGTGCATCGTTGACTTCTCCGACAACGACTGCGGATGCTTCTTTTATAATAGGAAGAAACTCTTCTTTTACTTCTGCAACAATATTACCGAATCCCGGTGCAAATAAGGTTTCTGCAGTCACATCATCGGCGATGGTTACACCTAATTTGTTACCGAATGCCATCTTGCTGACTGCTGCTGCCAGACCTTTTCCGTCAAGTGCATAGGCACTGCGGATTGCTCCCTTGCCGATCAGCTCATGAATCTTGTCATACAGTTTCATCACCTGCTCATATACCGGCAGATCATACGCGTTCTTTTCGATCGTAAAGAGTACCAGCTTATCTCCTGCTTCTTTCAGTTCCGGTGTGATCACGTCTTTTTCTCTTGCCACATCGACTGCGAAAGAAACCAGTGTCGGAGGCACGTCAATATCGTTGAAGGTTCCGGACATGGAATCTTTTCCACCGATGGATGGCAGGCCGAAACCGATCTGTGCATCAAACGCACCGAGCAGTGCGGCAAACGGCTGGCTCCATCTCTTTGGATCTTCGTTCATTCTGCGGAAATACTCCTGGAAGGTGAAGCGTACTTTCCTGTAGTCACCACCGGCGGTCACGATACGGGAAAGGGATTCCAGTACGGCATATACCGATCCGTGGTATGGACTCCAGGAGGATAAGTATGGATCAAATCCGTAGGACATCATGGTTACGGTATCGCATTTTCCTTTCAGAACCGGAAGTTTGGCAACCATGCTCTGTGTTTCGGTCAGCTGATAGCGGCCGCCGTATGGCATGTAGACACTTCCCGCACCGATGGAACCGTCAAACATCTCGACAAGTCCCTTCTGGGAACATACATTAAGATCCGCAAGCATGGCAAGCCATGCTGATTTGTTGTCGTTTTTCTGTAATGCATCTGCAACTTTCGGAAGTTCGATCTTTTTAAAGAAGTTGTCTTCCTCTTTTGGCATCTCGACTTCGACATCTGCTTCCTGATGCGCACCGTTGGTATCGAGGAATGCACGGGAAATATTGACAATGTCTTTTCCTCTCCACTCTAAGATCAGTCTCGGCTCCTCGGTAACAACTGCCACCTCGATTGCTTCAAGGTTTTCTTCTTTTGCATAGGCAAGGAACTGCTCGACATCCTGCGGAGCGACAACCACTGCCATACGCTCCTGGGACTCGGAGATTGCAATCTCCGTTCCATCCAGACCAGCATATTTCTTCGGTACTTTATCCAGATTCACGCGCAGTCCGTCTGCAAGCTCACCAATGGCTACCGATACACCGCCGGCACCAAAATCGTTACATTTTTTGATAATATGGCTGACTTCTTCTCTGCGGAACAGGCGCTGCAGTTTACGCTCAGTCGGTGCATTACCTTTCTGTACCTCGGCACCACATACAGACGTAGACTGTGTGTTATGTGCCTTGGAAGATCCGGTTGCTCCACCGATACCGTCACGTCCGGTACGTCCGCCCAGAAGGATAATTCTGTCTCCCGGATCAGAGGTCAGTCTCTGTACGGCACGTCTCGGTGCGGCACCCATGACAGCACCGATCTCCATACGTTTTGCTACATAATCCGGATGGTAAACTTCTTTGACATATCCGGTTGCCAGTCCGATCTGGTTTCCGTATGAGCTGTAACCCCTGGCTGCTTCACGCACGATCTTTTTCTGTGGCAGCTTACCCTCAATCGTATCTTTTACGGATACGGTTGGATCTGCGGCTCCGGTCACACGCATTGCCTGATAGACATAAGTTCTTCCGGAAAGCGGATCACGGATGGCTCCGCCTAAACAGGTAGCAGCACCACCGAACGGCTCAATCTCGGTCGGATGGTTGTGTGTCTCATTCTTAAAGTTTACAAGCCACTCCTCTGTCTTTCCATCTACTTCCACCGGTACCACAATGGAACATGCATTGATCTCGTCAGATTCTTCCTGATCTGCAAGTTTTCCTTCTTTTTTCAGACGTTTCATGGCAAGCAGTGCCAGATCCATCAGGCAGACAAACTTGTCATCGCGTCCCGCATACAGTTTCTTGTGGGTATCCAGATATTCTTCGTAAGTCTTTTTGATTGGTGCCTGGTAAAATCCTTCATCAAACTTCACATTTTTAAGTTCTGTCGAGAAGGTGGTATGACGGCAATGGTCACTCCAGTAAGTATCAAGCACACGGATCTCTGTCACGGACGGATTCCGCTTCTCGGTATTTTTGAAGTAATTCTGGATATGTAAGAAATCCTTAAAGGTCATGGCAAGATTTAAGGAGCTGTACAGTTCCTTTAACTGTGCTTCTGCCATATCGATAAATCCTTCAAAAACTGCCACGTCTGCCGGCTCATCGAACTTCTGTACGAGGGTATCCGGCTTGTCCATACCGGTCTCACGGGAATCTACCGGATTGATACAATACTTTTTGATCGCCTCTAACTCATCCTCTGTGATGTCACCCTTGATCACATAGGTCGTCGCGCTGCGGATGATCGGCTCCTCATCCTCATTTAAAAGCTTCACGCACTGCTCTGCGGAATCCGCTCTCTGGTCGAACTGTCCCGGCAGGAATTCTACGGAAAATACGTTTCCACCTTCTGCGTCAAAGTTCTCCTCATAAATATCATCCACTGGCGGCTCGGAAAATACCGTCTGCAATGCCTTCTGGTAAGTGGCATCCGATACATTTTCCACATCATAACGGATCAGAACACGCACCTGATCTGCAGCGATTCCGAGATAATGCTTTACCTCATGTTTTAATTCTTTTGCCTTTACGGCAAAATCCGGTTTCTTTTCTACGTACACACGACGTACATTGCCCATTGGATTTACCTCCTTCTTTTGCGAAACGGAATGCCCCCTGTATTCGGGGGCATTCTATTGATCTTTATGTTATTGTATCATGGGTTGACAATTAAGTAAAATTAATATCGCTTACGATATCTATTACCTGTTCTTATGAAATTACTGTACGGTAATTGCACTGTCCGTTACAACGCCCGGAGTGTCCGGTTCCGGCTGATCCGGCTGATCGGTACCCGGGTTTGGATTTACAAAATTAATCTTTACTTTCAGCTTTCTGGATTTATTTCCTGCCGTATCTTTGGCATATACGGTCACTCTATAAGTTCCATAGGTTCCTCTTTCCATAGCGGTAACTGCCTTATGTGCTTCTCTGGCATCCACGAAAACATATTTTGACGCAAGTTTTTTGCCCAGATCTTTTGCCACTACATCTGCCTTAATTGCAGAAACCAGTTTTTCTTTGGAAACGGCTTTATTGTAGGTCAGTGTCTTTCGCTTCAGGCTGATGGATGGTGCTTTCGTATCTTTTACGGTAATTATGATGCTCTTTTTGGTCTTGCTTCCTTTGGCATCTTTTGCGGTGTATGTAATCTTATATTTTCCGGTCTTTGCCGCATTGACTTTTCCGGAAACGGTAAATTTAAGGGTCTTTCCTCTGTAATCAGAAGCTTTCACTCCCTTTTTGAGGTCTACTTTACGATTGGTTCTCTCGATGGTTTTATTCGCGATTCCCTTAATCGTCGGACGGAGTTTCAGCCATGGATTTCTCGGATCCGGATCGGTCGGATCCCATCCGCGGTACGGACTGTTTACATCAATACGGATCGGGGTAGGTTTGCCCAGCGGTCCCGGATCTTTGCTGTCATAGATGGTTACTTTGGTTCCTACCGGGCAGTTGTCATAGATCCACTTGGCATCTTCCACATTCAGACGGACACATCCGTGGGATGCCGTCTGTCCCAGACGGTTATAAGAATTGTATGCCAGCTTGCTCGGGTCCTGTGAACTGTAAAACACAGAGTGGAACAGCACACCACCGTGAATACGGCTGCAATACTGTCCGTACACACCGCCCATAAGTGTATGCCAGCGGTATTTTGCCGGAATCGAAAATGTTCCTGTCGGGGTGGCATTGTTGACACCGACCGAGCAGGCAAATGCTTTGACCGGTTTGGTATATTTGCCTTTGGAATCAAGTGCATATACGGTCACACAGTTCTGCTGACGATTGATTTTAATGTAATATGGCAGTTTTGCTGCCTGAGTTGTAACGGGTGTTCCTGCGAACACAAGCAGCATGAGTGCCGCCATCAATCCGCATAAAGTTTTCAAAATTCCCTTTTTCATGATAATCTCCTTTTCTCTCCTTTGTGAAAGGTATATAATATATCCTATACTATACTATACTACTGAGGATATGATCGATGGATATCAATTATGAATTATACAAGGTTTTCTATTATGTTGCAAGCTCTCTCTCATTTTCGGATGCAAGTAAGAAGCTTTTTATCTCCCAGTCAGCGGTAAGCCAGTCTATCAAAACACTGGAACGCAAGCTGGGACAGCCGCTTTTTATCCGCAGCACAAAAAAAGTGCAGCTGACTCCTGCCGGTGCTCTGCTGCTAAAACATGTGGAGCCTGCCATGAATCTGATCTCCCGTGGGGAAAGCCAGCTTTTAGAATCCGGCTCTCTGGGCCTGGGACAACTGCATATCGGCGCAAGCGACACCATCTGCCGTTATTTTCTGCTGCCGTATCTGCAGAAATTCCATCGGAAATTCCCGGATGTTCCGATTAAAATCACCAATGCCAGTTCGATGGGCTGTGTAGACCTGCTAGAGCAGCGCCGGGTTGACCTGATCATCACAAATTTTCCAAACCCGCATCTGAATCCTTCCTATATTCAGAAAACGGTTGGCTCTTTCTCAGATGTGTTCGTCGCCAATCCGGCATATTTTGATCTGGCGGACCGCATCGTTCCTTTCTCGGAGCTTGGCACCTATCCGCTCATGATGTTAGACCGCAAGAGCACAACGAGTGAGTTTCTGCACCACATTTTCCTGCAGCATCAGCTGGAACTGCTGCCTCAGGTAGAGCTCAGCAGCAACGATCTGCTCATTGACATGGCCCGCATCGGTCTTGGAATTGCTTTTATCCCGGATTTTTGTCTGAAACACAAGCCGGAGGATCTCTTTCTCGTCCACACGCAGGAAACGATCCCGCAGCGGCAGCTGGTGGCTTCGTTAAACCCTACCCTTCCGGTTTCTGCCTCCACCGAAGAGTTTTTAAAGCTCCTCCCGGACGTCTGACCAGAACCGGCTCACTTCTTCCCGCAGCTGCGGCAGACCACAGACGCTTCTCTTTTCCCATTCTCTCGGAAAAAGCGCTCCGTATTCGCGCTGCAGGAAACGTTCATCCAGCAGAAGGATCACGCCGCGGTCCTCGCTGGTCCGGATCACGCGCCCTGCTGCCTGCAGGACTTTGTTCATTCCCGGATAGCGGAACGCATAGTCAAATCCGGACAATCCCCGCTCATCATAATAATTCTTTAAAATTTCACGTTCATCGCTGACCTGCGGAAGTCCGGTTCCCACGATGATGGCACCGATCAGCCGGTCGTTTTTCAGATCAATGCCTTCCCCGAAAATTCCACCCATCACACAGAACGCAACGAGTGTCCCCTGGCGCTCTTTTTCAAATTCTTCCAAAAACGCTTCTCTTTCGTGTTCTTTCATATTACTATGCTGCATCAGAATCTCGCACGAATCGGCCGCCTTCCCGGCAAAGACCTCATATACATCCTGCATCAGCCGGTAAGACGGGAAAAACACCATGTAATTTCCCTGCTGTGCTTCTGTGACTGCACCGATATAGTCCGCGATTTTTTCGTATTCTTTTCTGTTCCTCCGCGTATATTTTGTGCTCACATCCCGACCAAATGCGAGAAGTCTCTGTGTCTGGGCAAACGTACTCTGCGCATAAATGGCATAGTTATCCTCGTCCGTGGAAAGTAGCCGCTTATAGTATCCGATCGGCAGGAGCGTTGCGGAGAAAAAGATCGTGGAATTGCTTTTATCGATGCATTTCTGCAGATTGACCGACGGATCTACGCAAAAGAGCCGGATCCGGAACTGGCCTTCCTCCGTCATCTGGCTGTAGATCACGTAATGGTCATCCACCAGATCATAAATATTCAGGAAATTGCGCAGCGCAAAGTAAAAATCCAGCACCGTTTTCTTCTCCGGAAATTCCCGCGGTTTTTCCAAAAATTCATCCATCTGGGAGGCCAGCCGCATAAGGTGGAAGGTCAACGTTCCCACACTGTCCAGAATCTGGTAGTGCTCACACTCACGTTTCATTTCCAGCATGGCTTTGTTGCATTTGTCCAGGATACGGCAGATCGTACGGCTGTGCGCTTTCATGATCCGCTTCACTGCAAGCACGTCTTCTTTGTACAGATCGGCACTGTACATCTCCCTGCTGCGATCCACGAGGTTATGTGCCTCATCCACCAGGAACAGATAGTCTCCCTTTATCCCCTCCTGAAAAAAGCGTTTCAGATATACATTCGGATCGAATACGTAATTGTAATCACAGACAATATTGTCCGCCCAGGTTGCCACATCCAGACTCATCTCAAACGGGCACACCTGATATTCTTTCGCCTGCGCTAAAACTTCCTCTCTGGTAAACAGGTTGGATTTCTGCAAGAGATCAAACACCGCATCGTTCACCCGGTCAAAATGTCCCTTTGCATATGGACAGTTTACCGGGTTGCAGTCCATCTCTTCACACAGGCAGAGTTTTTCTTTTGCTGTAATCTGGATCACTTTGGCACGATAGCCCTGTTCTTCCAGCAGTGCGAACGTTTCTTTTGCCACAGTTGCTGTGATGGTCTTTGCCGTGAGATAAAAGATCCGGTCTGCCAGCCCTTCTCCCACTGCTTTTACCGCCGGAAAGATTGTGGAAATTGTTTTGCCCACACCGGTCGATGCTTCGATAAACAGATTCTTTCCCCGCAAAATTGTACGATAAACATCTGCAACCAGCTTCTTTTGCCCTTCCCGGTACGGAAATGGAAACTCCAGTCCATGAATGCTCTCCTGCCGCTGTTTTTTCCATGCAATCTGCCAGTCCGCCCATTTCCGATAATCTTCGATCAGATGGCCAAACCACACGGTCAGTGTCTCAAATGTATAAATCTCCCGGAAATACCGGATTTCCTCGGTATCCAGATTGCAGTAGGTCATCTGCACGCCGATCCGCTCCAGACGGTTCTGTTTCGCATAGATATACGCATAGCACATTGCCTGGGCTTTATGCACGTAGACCGGCTGTTCCATTGCCGCAACGTTTCTATATACACCCTTGATCTCATCGATGAAACTGATTTCTTCTTCCGGAGGGATTTCCGCCGCAAACTCCATCTCCGGTTGCAGCACAGACTCCGTCGCAGCCGGCAGATCCGGCTGAAATTTTCCATAGGCGATTCCGTCTGCACGTCCTTCCACGACCAGTACGTAATCGTTGGCTTTCCATTCAATTTTCAGCGGTACTTCCGCCTGGTAGGAGGTGTCCATGCTTTTTTGAATTTTCCGGTGGATACGGCTGCCTTCCATCATGGCCTCTGCACTCGCCAGCTTTCCGGCACGATTATCGATATCTCCTGCCCGGAAAATAAACTCTACCAGATTTCTCACAGAGATATGTAATTCCTGCATGTACATCTCCTTTCTCCCGCGGGTATTTTCCTGTTGTATGAAGCGGGTTTTTATTTGTTCCATTATTTTACAATAAAAAGCCCCGCTCCGGAATACGGAGTGGGACTTAAAGTTCCATAGTCACGATATAATAATTGTATTATGCCACTGCAAATTTAGCAACTACGTTTTCGAAATTTTCATTCTTTCCACCGTAGCAAACCTGAAGATTCTTTTTTACGCCAAGTCCAATCATACCAAGCAATGACTTTGCATCAATGAATGTTCTGTCGCATTTTACATCAATATCAAAATCACAACCACCTGCTGCACGTACAAAATCCTTAACTTCATCCATATCTGATAACCGAATTACTTTAACAGTTTCATACATAATCCAACACCTCTTTCTACCTTTAAACAACATACTTTTATTATCATCCCCAAGTTTAGAAAAGATTATGCCACTTTTTTTCTCATCTGTCAAAGTTATGCAAACTTCGCATTTCTCCGGTTTTTCCTGCATAATGACGGTAATCGCGCAACCGTTTCCATCAGATTCTTACCGTTTTTTTTCGTGTATTTATATTTATACCTGCTATCTTATGCAATTTCTCCAAAAAATTGCCTTTCCAATCACCAAAACAAGCATTTTTTGATGAAAACTATTTTTATCAAAGTGGTTTCCCACTTTTTTTCAGAATATCCACATATAATTCTCCGATCGGACTGACCTTTATCCCCTTGTGCCGGATATAGCCAATCCGCATCTTTTCGCTCTCTGCCAGCGGCACTGCCGCATAATCATTTCCGTTTAATTCTTCACAGATAATCCCGGAACAGAGCGTATAACCATTCAGCCCAACCATCAGATTCAGCATGGTCGCCCGGTCATCCGCATGGATCATCTTCTTATATTCATAGGTACTTTTCATCTCTTCGGCAAAATAAAAGGAATTATTTTTCCCCTGTTCGAACACCAGACATGGATATTCCTGCAGTTCTTTCATGGAAATTACATCCCTTTGTGCCAGCGGATGTCCTTTCCACAGATATACATAGGTGTCACAGGTAAACAGTTCTTCAAAAATCACATCATTTTCCCTGAAAAGTTTCTGGAGTACTGCTTCATTAAATTTGCTCAGGAAAAGAATCCCCAGCTCACTTTTCATGTTGCGTACATTCTCGATTACCTGATTCGTCTGTGTCTCATGCACGGCAAATTCATATTCTTCCATTCCGACAGCCTTGACCACTTCCACAAATGCCTTGACCGCAAAGGTATAATGCTGCATGGACACAGAAAATTTCTTTTTGGATGCAGACGAAATATAACGGGATTCCAGCAAATGATACTGCTCCACGACCTGCTTGGCATATCCGATAAATTCCTCTCCCTCCGGTGTAAGCACGATTCCGCGGTTTGACCGGATAAAAATGGTGATTCCTGCTTCTTCTTCCAGTTCGCGCACAACCGCAGACAGATTGGGCTGTGAGACAAACAATTTTCGGGATGCTTCGTTCATGGAACGGCTTTCTGCAATCGTAATTACCTGATGTAACTGCTGTAGGGTCATATGTCTTACCTCTTTTCCTTAAGCAAATGATCTGTTATATACCGGACAAGGATCTGAAGTATCCATGCAATCACAATGGAACTGCATACCAGCACCAGTTCGTAACGCAGACGGCATGTATGAAATGCTGCTCCCTTCATAAATTTTCGTATGGTAACATGTACCAGATACAATTCCAGCGAATGAGCACCAAACCATTCCAGTATTCTTATAACCGGGCGCATAGATAACTGGGAAAAGATCCAGGCAATTCCCGCACAACATGAGATATTAAAAATTCCAGTCACATACCTTGCAAAAATAGGAGATCCACTTGGAAGCATGGTGAGCAAATAGCCGGATAACGCAAAAAGAATCAACCATTTCCAATAACTTTCCCTTTTTTCATAGCTGGATCTGCCATAAAAACAGCCCGCTATAAAAACAGGCAGACGAAGCAAAGCAATATTTACATTTCCAAACACCTCTTTCTCATATAATGCAATTACAAGTGCCAATACGGTAACCGCACTTACCATGGAAATCAGCCGGATCTCTCCATCTATTGCGTCCCGTGCGCTATCCACAATCTGAAAGATATAGGGATAAATCAGATAGCATAACAGCATAAGTCCAATATACCAGTAAAGCCTGTCTCCATCACTGAAAAATGTGATAAATGTGAAGTCTTTTATGGCTTCTCCCCATCCTGTTTTATCTACACAGACATCCAGTAAAATATAAGAGGGTACGGCTACGATGCAATAAGGAATCAGAATTCTTTTTAATCTTCTTATGTAAAAACTTCTAACATCTGATCTTTTTTTCATGGAATAATATAACCCCAGACCAGAAAAGAATAAAAATGCATCCACACTTGATGATGAAATATATCTCCAAAAGAAGGAAATCCAGCCACTAAAATGATAGGAGTAATAATGACAGTCATCCGTAAAATGAAAAACTATAATCAATATGATGGATATTCCCATTAACGCACCCCGATATTGCGAAAGCACGCTGTTATTTGTTTTTTTCATATAATTCTCCTCTATAAAAATTTAATTTAAATTACTATAAATAAAAAAACACCTAAACAGGTGTTTTTAAAGAGCAGGGGATGAGAGAATCGAACTCCCACCAAAGGTTTTGGAGACCCCTATCATA
>ERZ834769.1709-NODE-1709-length-18242-cov-3.429208_pt1 | contig 18242 bp, 11 predicted proteins | sample MGYA00519690_ERZ834769 | MGnify/ENA primary metagenome ERZ834769 (study PRJEB31850, sample SAMEA3708760) | human gut metagenome | biome: human gut; feature: human-associated habitat; material: faeces | place: China | collected 2014 ... | reverse complement strand
AAATACGGCGAAGAACTGGTTAAGAAGATGGAAATGACCGGTGCTAAGGCTTATTTGGTTAACACGGGTTGGAACGGTACTGGCAAACGTATCTCTATCAAAGATACAAGAGGTATCATCGATGCTATCCTGGACGGCTCTATCGACAAAGCTCCGACAAAAGTTATCCCGTACTTCGATTTCGTTGTACCGACAGAATTGCCGGGTGTTGATCCGAAGATCCTGGATCCGCGCGATACATATGCTGATCCTGCACAGTGGGACGAAAAAGCAAAAGATCTGGCTGGCCGTTTCATCAAGAACTTCGCTAAGTTCACAGGCAACGAAGCTGGTAAGAAGTTGGTTGCTGCCGGTCCGAAATTGTAATAACATACATAACGGCTATATAAAAGCGCAGGACTTCGGTTCTGCGCTTTTTTTATATATATACATTAATTTTAGCATAAATGTTAGGATGTTTTAAAATCTATTCCTATCTTTACCCCGAATTATCTGTTAATGTGGGATGTGAGGTATAACATGATTAGACGTTTATTACTGGTCGTAGGAATTATTGTGTCTTTGTCATCGTGTGGCGGGGATATTGCTTACCGGATAGAAGGGAAACTTACCAATCTGGAAGATCAGACCTTATATGCCGTTTTTGAGAATGAAGATATAAAAGTTGTAGATACGGTGACTTGCGAGAGGCCGGGCGAATTTTTGATTGAAAAGAAACAGGGTGATTTTCGGGAAGTGACGATTTTCTTTGCTGATAAGACGCATTGGGTTACGGCTTATCTGGATAAGGGCGAGAAGGTGACGATCACCGGAGATGCCGATTATCCCGCCATGTTGCGTGTCAAAGGTGGATCGGTCAATGACCGTCTTTCCGCGATAAAGAAAGAAATGGCTCCTTTGTTGAAGGAACAGGCTGACCTGATCCGTCAACTGAATAAGAAGAATAGGGAAAACCTCAACAGCTCGATAGAGGAAACGGATATGGCTTCACGCCTGGCGAATGTAAACCATCTGTTGAGCGAGGAGGCCGCCGCCGCCATTAAGAAATATCCGGATGAAGAAGCCTCCGTCGTATTGATACAACATTATTTCAACCATCCTGACGATACCCGGCAAATGGACGAACTGTTGGCTGTGCTGAGTCCGAAACTGAATGACTTTTATCTGGTACGGAAGTTGCAGGAATACAGTACGCGGGCAAAAAGGACGGCTTTGGGTGCTGAAGCGCCCGGTTTCAATGTGAAGAACATTTACGGGGCTCCTGTCAGCCTGGATTCTTTTCCTAAGAAATATTTGCTGCTTGCGTTTACGGCTCCCTGGTGCGATATGTGCCAGACGGAAGACCTCTATTTGGATGAAGTGGCAATGAAATATCCGAAAGAGAAAGTGGATATGTTGCTGATCAGCCTGGACGACGACCAGGCCGGAGTGCGGAAAGTTATTGCAAAGGATAGCATCGACTGGAATTTGGTTACCGATTCCGCCGGACAGGCGGCCATGCTGGTCGATCTGTATAACGTAAGCGCCTTGCCCCGCTGTTTCCTGATCGATGAAGAAGGGAAGATCATCTTGAAAACGGACAATGGAGTCGAGATAAAGCAGACGTTGGAAAACTTAATTGATTTGTGATTTATGGAATAAAACCTTATCATGATAAATCCGGCTCTGTAAATCATTAAATCTTAATTTATAAATCATTAATCTGAAATCATAAATTCTTAACTATGTTAGTCAAATCTTATGCTGCCGCCGTACAGGGCATATCGGCAACGGTCGTTACGATCGAAGTAAATTGCACGAAAGGTATTCAATTCTTTTTGGTAGGATTGCCCGATGTGGCTGTCCGTGAAAGCCATGAGCGTATTATCTCCGCCCTTCAGGTAAGTGGCTACAGGTTTCCCCGCAACCGTATTGTGATCAATATGGCGCCCGCCGATATCCGGAAAGAAGGTTCGTCGTATGACCTGCCGCTTGCGATCGGTATCCTTGCGGCGGCCGAAGAACTGGATGCTTCCCGGCTTAGCCAGTACATGATGATGGGAGAGCTTTCGTTGGACGGAAGCCTGAAACCGGTGAAGGGGATCCTCCCGATCGCGGTCAAGGCGCGTGAAGAGGGGTTCAAAGGTTTTATCGTTCCCGAACAGAACGCCCGCGAGGCCGCTGTTGTCAATAACCTGGAAGTGTACGGCGTTTCGACCATCAAGGAGGTGATCGAGTTTATTGCGGGAAAACGGGACCTGGAACCGACGGTTGTCAATACCCGCGAAGAGTTTTATGCCCGGCAGCTTCAGTTTGAAGCGGATTTTTCGGATGTGCGCGGACAGGAGAATGTGAAGCGCGCGATGGAGGTCGCAGCAGCCGGCAGCCACAACCTGATCCTGATCGGTCCGCCGGGAAGCGGCAAGTCGATGCTTGCCAAGCGTCTTCCTTCCATCTTACCGCCTTTTACCTTGCAGGAGTCATTAGAGACAACCAAAATACACTCGGTCGCCGGCAAGATCGGGCTTAACACTTCCCTGATGACACAACGCCCGTTCCGTTCGCCCCACCATACGATCTCGAATGTGGCGATGGTTGGAGGCGGTGCTTTCCCGCAGCCGGGAGAGATCAGCCTGGCGCATAACGGGATCTTGTTCTTGGATGAATTGCCCGAATTCAACCGGAGCGTGCTCGAAGTCATGCGCCAACCTTTGGAAGACCGGACGATAACGGTTTCGCGTGCCCGCTTCTCAGTCGATTATCCGGCCAACTTTATGCTGGTCGCTTCCATGAATCCTTGTCCCTGCGGATATTACAACCATCCTGACCGTCCCTGCCTCTGTTCTCCGGGCGCCGTCCAGAAATATATGAACCGCGTTTCCGGGCCATTGCTGGATCGTATCGATATCCAGGTGGAAGTCGTGCCTGTCCCTTTCGAAAAGATATCCGAACAGCGCCCTTCCGAATGTAGCGAAGCGATACGTGAGCGCGTGATGAAAGCCCGCGCCATCCAGGAAAAACGTTTTGCCGGCCATAAAGGCATTTACAGCAATGCACAGATGACCTCCAAGCTGCTCCACGAATATGCCGTCCCCGATACCGCCGGCCTGTCTTTACTGAAGGTCGCCATGCAGCGGCTCAACCTCTCCGCCCGTGCCTACGACCGCATCCTGAAAGTCTCCCGTACGATCGCCGACCTGGAAGCATCCCCGAATATCGAAGCACGCCATTTGGCCGAAGCGATCAACTATCGGAACCTGGATCGGGAGACATGGGGGATGTAAAAATAAAACGGATGAATCTGATTGCCAATTAAAATAATACCTATATTTGCTATGAGAAAAGAGTTTGGAAAGTGGCTGAGGGATGTTTCATCTGTTAAACAGATAAAGAAGTCACATAAAAAGAAATAGGAGGATTGAATATGAGTAATATGGTTTTTGTTTGCTTTTGTATATTTGTTATTGCCCTTGTTGGCTTCATCTATTTCAAAGTTGAAGAGAAAAGAGGCAAGTAGCTTCACCTTCGGCTGCCCGGAGCGCCTTTTCCGCCTGTCACTTTTTCTTTAGCTGTTCCGGTATTCCAATGGCCCCATCCCCACATGCCGTTTGAAATATTTGCCGAAGAAAGACATATTCGTGAAGTTCAGGGAATAGGCGATATCGTGGATGCTCAGATTTGTCGATTTCAATTGTGTCTTGGCATCCATGATTACCATCGAAGTGATAATCTCGACGCAAGTCTTGTCGGTCGTCTGCTTGACGATCGTGCTGAGATGCGCCGGAGTTATGCCGAGTTTCTTGGCATACCACGCAACGGAACGTTGCGTGGTGTAGTTTTTCATAACTAATTGCCCGAAGTTCTTGCTTATTTGTTCCGCTTTGGAAATATTCGTTTTGTTCAATGTCTTGTCTCTGTACATGGCCCCCACTCCGAGAAGCACACCTGAAAGCAGGTGGTTCAGGATATCTTTGTTCAGCTTCGGACCGCAGAACCCGTATGTCTTGACAAGCAACGAGAAATAGTCTTCGAGCAGTTGGGCGGGCTGTTCTTTTAGCTCGACGATCGGGCAGTCTTTTACGACATAGAGCATGTCCATCGCTGACTTGCCTATATTGGCATGGTTGGTGAACTCGGACGAAAACCCCATAAAGTAGATCTGTAAATCTCCCTCTACCTTATGAATCTGTAAAATCGTGCCCGGCAGGATCGTGATAAAACTGCCCGGCTTCACCTGATAGCGCGTCAGATTTATGGAAGCCTCGACTTCCCCTTGCATGCAAAGCACGAATATCTCCGCCTTCAACCTGCACGGATAGTTGGCATACAGGCTCAACAAACCAATATCTTCCGCCGAAAGGCTCCCGATGATCCAATCTTCGGGAAGGTCTATTTTGGGAATGTCGTTTTCCATATTGTATCTTTTTATCTCTTTTACAAAGATAGGTGGATTTTATGAAAAAACGATTTGAATTTTGAGAAATAGGACACGAATTTGATTGTTAGTGCGATTAATCAGTTAGTTTTACTTTGTATTTCCTTCTAAAGTATAAAAAATAGGACACATAATCGAATGAATAGACCTTGTGAAGATTTGTGAGTTGTCGTTAATTTGCACCGATTTTATAGTATAGGGTGTATTATTAAGTCTGATGACTGCATATGGAGGATAAAAATCTTTATAAGATATACTCCGCAAAGAAAATGATATTTCTGGTGTGGAGTGTACTCGTTCTGTCAATATTAATATTTTCATGTGATTCTGATAAAGTCGGTGCTTTCGAACATCCGGGTTTATTGCAGTTTGGACTTTCTGCTGATACTACAGGCATTCAGGGCAATCAGGAAATAACAAAAGCTGTCTTACCCGATTTAGAGCCTTTTCTCAATACTGATTTATATCAAATAGAAATACTGCAAGGAGAAGAAGAAACTGTAGTTTCATCGTTCGAGCATTATGAAGATATGCCTGACCAGGTAGAGTTGGAACGTGGTAATTATAAAATTCGCGCTTCTATGGGTGAGTTGAAACCGGCTGCTTTCGAAGCTCCCCGCTTCGAGGGTGTCTCCGATTTCATAATTAAGGAAAATATGACGACAAAGCTGGATGTAACCTGCTCGTTGGCCAATGCGAGGGTGACGGTTGCTTATACGGATAGTTTTAAAGTCGTTTATCCGACTTATACGCTTTCGATTAAGACTTCCCATACTACTGAACCTCTTGAGTTTGTGCAGGATGAAGTCCGTCCCGGATGGTTCCAGGTGGATGCAGGCGGGGAGGACTTGAAAGGTATTCTGACTGTAAAGCCCGATACCGGTGAAGTAAAGCAGTATTCAGTTAATATCCCTTCCGTGAAGCCGAAGGATAATGTGAGGCTGACATTCAATTCTACACCGAACACACGTCCGGATCAGGGGTTGACGGTGAAGATTACGATTAATGATGAGACGGAAGAAAAACCTGTTTACATTTATATCCCGGATTACATGCTGCCTGTTGATGCAGCCTTGCTTGAATCTCATGGTTTTGCACACGAAGATCCGATCGTTTTGGGAAATAAGGATAAGGTGACGGAAGCGAATGTCAAGATGTATGTTCCGGGGACGATCGAAAACTGTAAGTTATCTATTTGGGAGGATGACGGAAAACCGATGGAATACGATCTTGCCCATCTGAATGATGTGGATAAAGGCGTTTTAACTGGTAAAGGTTTTAATCTCCCTGATATTTGGCATAAAAAGCAGGTGCTGTTAGATTTTGTTCCTGTTATAGAAAAACTTCCCCGTATAGAAGCAGGTAAAACGGAGGTGAAGGTCTATAATTATCAGCTTATTGTAACAGATTCATTGGTTAACCCCCATGTGAGTAACCCTCTGACATTGAGTGTGAAGATGATACCGGATGTAGCCCCGAAAATTTTATTGTCGGATGGTTTTATCAGTTCGGATATTATTCGTGTGACAGAAGGTGGAATTGTTTATAATGATGGTGTGAAGAATGATCCTGAATTTAATGCGACAATCCAATCAAGTAAGGAACTTTCAGCCTGCCTGTTAAAGATTACGGATGCAACCGGAACGATGCGGGAATATGATTTGACAACTGGAACTTCTATTGATGGAGTGAAATATGATTTAAGTGCTTCTATTCCTTTTGTGAATTTTAAAGAGGCGATTTCTGCTCTGACATTAGATGATGATAATGTCAAACGATATGAATATGAACTTACTGCCCGTACGGAATTTGAAGGGACGACTTATGAAGATGTAAAAACATTTATTGTAGACTTGGTTCCTCCTAAGTTTGAAATGTCAATGAACGGAGATACGGAGGTAAATGGAGATGCTTTTGCTAAACGCGCTGTGTTAAGGGCTACAACCAAAACGGGTAGTGCCGATAAATTGTTATTCCAGTTATATGAAGATGGACAATGGAAAGATATTGCAAAAGACAGGATGGATGGTGAAGTCTCGATAAAAGATGATGTCGCATCTGCTGTTGTAACCGGACTAAAGCCGGAAACCCAGTATAGAGTGCGGGCGAAGTATGGGAATCATGTTTCGGGGGAGGTGACGTTTACGACGGAAAAAGAGGTGTATTTGTCGGAAAAGATGTTGGATCTTGAAGAGTGGAGTTATGTGGATGGTCCGAAAGCAACTGGGCTTGCTGCTTTGGGAGGTAAAGGTCCTTTTTGGAAACATTGGTATCCTCGTAATAACAAAGATGAAGCTACAGAAGGTTGGTGTACTTTGAATAACATAACGAGTCAGGATAATGTATATTGTGCTTATGAATCAAATTCCGGAACAATTCAATCTACAGAGGCATCTTCAGGTGTATATGCCGCAGAGATTAGAACTTTAGGTTGGGGAGAAGGTACGACAGCTGCTGCTCCAATTTCTACAATCAAAAATATTACACCTGGACAATTGTTTTTAGGAAAGGTTTCAGGATTGGATTACCAATATGGATATACATTTTTTTCTCGTCCCACTGCTATTTCTTTTGACTATAAATATATTCCAAAGGGTACACATCAATTTATAGCGAAAATAATATTAAAAAATAATGAAACATTGATTGGAGAAAAGATTTTTAGTGGAGATGCTCAAAGTTCTTATATATCAAAGAAGCTGTATATAGACTATTCTTTTTTTCTTAAAGCAACAAGTATAAGTATCATTTTTATATCTGGTGATAATACAAAAGAAGAAGTTGATACAGCATCTATATCTCGCAGTTCAGAACATGTAGGAAATAGATTATTTATTGATAATGTATCATTAATTTACGAATAGTATATGAATATCATTTATTATATATTTGTTTTTAGTACAATATTTTTATCTTCTTGTCAGAAAGATTTTGAGTCATCCGAAGGCCGTGGCTCCCTCTCCCTCCTCATGGACACCAAGAGCGGAACTGACATTCCTGTCATAATGAAATCGACATCTACCGTAGATGTCGATACCTTCCATATTGTAATCAAAGATGTCAGTGGGCTGCCGATAAAGCAGAATTTTGACACTTTTGCCGAATTGAAAAAAGAAGGGTTACCCTTATTATTACCTGTCGGAACCTATACCGCTGAAGCCTTTTCCGGGGATCTTTCGGAGGCAGCTTTTGATAGCCCCTGTTACCGCGGGCAAAAGAAATTCGTAATTGAAGAAAACACCGTTACCGAAGTGAAACTGCATTGTACGCATCAAAGTATTAAAGTATCATTGAAATACACGGATGCTTTTCTCAGTATGATCAATCCGGATTTTAAAGTGACGGTAACTAATAGTAAAGCGGAGCTGCTTTTTACAAAGCAAGAAACACGTTCCGGCTTTTTTGCCGTTAGCCAATTATTTACAGTGCATGTGACGGGCACTGCAAAAGAGTTTGGAACACGTATAGATTTTGCAGGTGATCTGAAACATCTGGAAAATGGGGTAGAACAGAAACTAAAAGCAGGAGATCATTTAATTGTGACATTGGATGCCTACAAAGAAACGCCTACAGTAAAATCAGTACAAATAATATGAGAGTAGCGGCATATACAATCATTATTTTGTTTTCACTTTTAGCAGGATTTACTTCTTGCGAAATGAAAAAGGAACTTACCGGAGGATTGAAACCCGTAAATCCGGGAGAGGAACCGGTTGACCCTGCTGTTACCGGCGTTTTGGATCTTAAATTGAATCTGAATCCGGAAACAGATACGCAGGAGACAAAAGCGAAAGCTGATGTAGCGGCAACCGTTGATGTGAACGATTTCAGCATCGAGATCATCGATTCGACAGGTACGGTTGTCCGTAGTTTTGATTCCTATCGTGAGTATCAGAATGCAGATGAACTATTATTGAAGGAAGGTTTGTACACGGTCCGGGCTACATGGGGAAAACTATATGAAGCGGCTTTTGATGCTCCTTATTTTGTAGGTGATACGGTTTGCCGGATAGAGCCGGGAGTTGTCAGTTCGATCAAGACGGATTGCAGCCTTCAAAATGCAAAAGTAAATATCGATTATACGGAGGATTTTCTGAAAGTATTCAAAGATGACTATGCCGCAATCGTTACGAATGGGCTTGGTGCTCTCACCTTAGATAAAAAAGAACAGCGTGTGGCTTATTTTCGTTCCAATGATAATATTCGATTAACCGTTAATGCAACAACTGTCAAAGGTTTGGATGTCATATCCAAACACAAAATAGAGAAAGCTCAACCGAATGCCTTATATAATGTTGTTTTAGGCATTGATATGAGTGTAGATTCTGTTATAGACCAAATCTTGAAACCGGGTATTACTGTCGATATCACCATGCACGACCGGGATACCGTTATCGATATCGAAGCTCCCGCTTTACCTCCCGATCCGGATGAAGGAGAGGAAGAGCCGGGAGATGATAACGCAATTACGGTTACTGGTAATGGACTTGATTCTCCTGTTGAAATGACAGAGGCGGAAGCTTCTGACGGTAGTGTCCCTGTTAAAGTCGTTATAAAGGCTAAAGCCGGATTGTCAAAAGTATTGGTGAAAATTATTGCTCCTGAATTGGAAGCCATATTAGGCAAGGAGAATCCATTCGATCTGGTAACTCCTACGGATGCGATTAAAGAGATATTGGATGGTGTGGGATTAGTGCGCCCGGCAGCCGGTGATACCGAATATGCATTGGACGTAACAGGGTTTATGGGAATGATGGGTGGTCCGGGCACATATAAGTTTGAAGTTACCATTACGGAAGGAGAGGGCAATAGTTTGTCTAAAACATTGACTGTTATAATCAAGTGAGTGTAAGTATGAAATCATATATATATTATCTGTTTTTGATGTTGATAGTTCTTGCTTCTTGTGAAGAAAAAGAGAACATGATTGAAACGGGCTATCTATGCGTAAATCCGTCAATGGATTATTCATTGGTGACAAAAGCTGTTGAAAGCGATAGTTTGCAGATGAGTATTGCTATTTGTAAAGCGGCTACCGGAGATACTGTAAAGTATTTCGAAAACTATAAAACGGATCTGGGGAATGAAAAGATTACTCTGGCTGTGGGGAAATATCATGTAAAAGCAGGTTCGCCGCATTCGGGCAAGGCTGCTTTCGACAAGCCTTTCTATTTCGGGATAGATACGATAGATGTAGTGAAATATACGATAAAGGAATCGGAAGTAGTCTGTACATTGGCAAATGTCAAGGTGACAGTCAATTACTCGGATATGCTGAAAAAGTTTTTTACAGGATATCAAGCTACGATCAGTAATGCCAGTGGTGAACTGACCTTTGAAGAGGATGAAAAACGTGCGGGCTATTTTACACCCGGAAAATTGAATGTGACACTTAATCTCATTAATAATGATGGTACTGCTTATAAAATAGTAAAGGAGATACCGGATACAAAAGCCCGCGAACATTATCGTTTGACTTTCTCAGTCGGAGAAGAACCCGATGATCCTGAAGCAGGTGGAGATTTTGATATTACAGTCGACGAAGAAACTAACGATATAGAGTGCACATTGAATGTCCCGGTCTTTACGGATGATTACGGACGGAATGTGCCGAAGATCGCAATAGAACCCCAAAAGATTCTGAGCATAAAACAATCAAATCCGGGAGATGCTACGTTGGCAGTTAATATATCTTCTAAAGTCGGATTACAATTATTGGCATTGAAGTTTTCATCTCATTACTTCAATGAAGAGAAAGGATTACCGGAATATATTGACTTAGGGAATATGGATCCGGCTATCAGATCGAGCTTGGAACAGATTGGGATTGCAATGCCTACTGATATAAGTGGTGGTACGGATAAAGAAATAAATTTCAGCAATTTATTAAATAGTATACCATTATTAGAAGGTAAGAAAACAACACATTCTATAATTGTCCTTGCTCGTGATTTGTTGGGACAGCAAGTGGAGGATACGATTTCGATAGAAGTTCGTCCGAATGTAGCTGTTTTGGTAGAGGCAAATCCTTGGTCCCGCTTTGCATTCCTAACTATAACGGCAGGATCAAAGGAAAATATCAGTGTGACATATAGTGGTGATGGAAGTGAACAGACTATTAATATAGATCCAAGTACGGTATTTGTGAATGAAGACGGGGATTATCAGGTTGAATGCCTGATTCCTGATTTAGATAAGAATACATCTTATACTTATTCTGTCATTGTTGATGTGGAAACTCCGACAACAGGAAGTTTTGAAACAACGGATGAACCATTTGTCCCAAATTTGGATTTTGAAGATTGGAAGGATATTTATCCAAACAAGGAAGGTGAAAGTGGTTTTTGGGCGACAGGTAATAAGGGTGTGAAAACGGCAGGTAAAAGTCCGAATACAACTCAGGTAGACGATTGTCAGCATGGGGCGAAAGCAGTCAGGATGGAATCATTGGGTGATGTAATGCTTGCGGGGACTGCGGCGGGTAATTTGTTTGTTGGGTCTTTTAATATCAATATGTCTAATCCGGCCAGTAGCCCTTCATTTGGAAAATCTTACAAGGGGCGTCCAACAAAATTAACTGGATATTATAAGTATGATCCGGCTGATGCAACGTATGGTTCTTATACAGATGATGAAGACAAGGATATGACCAAAGATATTGCTGATATTTATATTTGGCTGAAGGATTCGTCTGGAAAGCAAATCGGTTATGGGCGATTTAATGAAAAGAAAAAGGTCGAAGAATATAAAAAGTTTGAGATCGATATAAAATATACAGATAAAGTATCTATTCCGGCAACTATGGCGATTGTAGCGACTTCCAGTAAATATGGAGGTGTATTTAGTGGTACAAAAGTCATTGGTAAAATGGGTATTGGAAGTGTTTTGTTCGTAGATAACTTCACACTCTCTTTTGAATATAATGAAAAATCGTTTAAGTAAAGAAAGCATGAAGAAAGCAGTCATAGCCTTTTTTTGTTGTTTGATCTCTTTTGTAGGACTTGCCAAAGACACTAAGTACGATCGTGGTATTGTGATGAAGACCTTTATCCCGAAAGGGCAGTGGATGGTGGGAACGACTTTTTCTTATTCCGAACATGTCGATGATAATTTTGAGTTCCTGTCGGTATTAAAGGATATAAACAGCGAAGGATATACATTCAAGGTTACACCTTTGGTAAGTTATGCGATCCGGGATAATATCAGTATAGGTGGCCGATTTGCTTATTCCCGTTCTTATACGAAGTTAGATAATATCGATTTGTCGTTGGGGGATGACCTGAGTTTTCAGGTAGAAGACTATCACGATGTTTCTAATACTTTTTCAGGAGCGGTCTTTTTGCGCACCTATTTGAACTTAGGAGATAGCAAACGCTTTGGATTATTTAATGAGGCAAGGGTGACGTATGGATACTCGACAAGCAAGTCTACGACGGGTACAGACATTGACCTGAGTGGCATGCATCAGTTAAAACATTCCTTGAATATAGGTGTGGCTCCCGGACTGACCGTCTTTATTAATGATTTTGCGGCGGTAGAGGCTTCTGTAAATGTTGCAGGGTTGGATTTCAAATGGTACGATCAAACAAAAGATCAGGTCTATAAAGGTTCCCGCCGGGCGAGTTCTGCCAACTTCAAGATCAACTTGTTGTCTATTGATTTAGGAATTGTCTTTTATCTGTGACGGAGTATGATGGATAGGAAAGAAATATGGATATGTCTGTTTGTCTGTTTGTCGGTTCTTTTCCAGAGCTGTATTGAAAATGATATTCCTTATCCCCGTATAAAGGCAGAAATACAAAAAATCGAAGTGGAAGGAATGGTCTCTGCAAAGATCAATAGCGAAATGAGTGTGGTGACAGTGAAGGTTGCGGATACGCTTGATTTGAGAAATGTACAGATCAAGACACTTGAAGTAACCAGCGGGGCTACGGTTATACCGGATTCATTGTCTTGTCTCGATTTTAACCATTTCCCGGATACAGGCTTTTCTTCAGTTGACAGTTTGCCGCAAACCATAAATACGCGAATGAATTTTAAGAAACCGGTTTCTTTCTTGCTTCGAATCTACCAGGACTATGTGTGGAACGTGTCGGTAGAGCATGATATTAATCGGGTTATCAAAGTGAAAAATCAGGTGGGGACACCTCTTGTCGACGAACATAACAAACAGATTGTTATTTATGTGGATGAAGTTGAGCAACCGGCATTTTCAAATATTGAAATAGAAAAGTTGCAGTTGGGCAGCTCGATCGCTATTACGGAACCATTGCCTGATACGATACACGATTTTCGTCGCCCTCAAGTGTTTACTGTTACGGCATTTGACGAAACCGAGACTTGGACAGTCAGTGTGCTGCATCCTGGTGATGATGTGCAGACTAATACGGTTTCAGTCTGGTCGAAGCGAGTTTATGTTGAGGGAACAACTAAAACAGGACAGGTTTCAGCGCGTTACCGTATCATTGAAACGCCGACAAAAACGGAGGATGGAGAGTGGGAAAATGTATTATCCAATGAAATCGAAATCCGTGAGGATGGTACATTCCTGTTGACTTTTACGCATTTAAAACCGGGTAGTACCTATGAATATGAGTTGATAGTAGATGGAAAGGCTGATGATATCCAAACGTTTACAACGGAGGCGGTGGAACTTGTTCCGAATCTTTCATTCGATGATTGGTATAAAGAGGGGAAAAGCTGGTATGCCAATAAGGATTTGACGGATGCTAATTATTTCTGGGATTCGGGAAACAAAGGGTCCAACTCTGTCGGTGAGGCAAATCCAACCTCTCCGGAGGCAAACGATGTAGTAAAAGGAAAAGCTGCCCGCCTCGAAAGTAAAACGGTTGCAGGGGTGTTTGCGGCAGGAAGTCTTTATACCGGAACATTCGGAAAGGTAGAAGGCTTGAGTGGCGCTTCGCTTAACTTCGGACGTCCGTACACTTCGCGTCCTTCCGCTTTGAAAGGATATTATAAATATAATGCCGGAACGATAGATAAGGCAAAGACGCCTTATGAAGGTTTGAAAGGTCTTCGGGACTCATGCCATATTTATGTCGGTTTGTTTACCTGGGATAAACCTTTCCCGGTGAATACAAATGAAGGTGTATTTGTGGATCGTACATGGAATAATGAAAAGATGGTCGCTTACGGTGAACTTGTTTCCGGGGAAACGATAAAAGACTATACCTCTTTTACAATCCCTTTGCAGTATCGGGATTATTCGACAAAGCCTACTTATATTCTGATTGTTGCTTCGGCAAGTAAATACGGCGATTATTTTACCGGTAGTACAAGTAGTGTCTTGTTGCTGGATGAATGTGAATTGGTTTTTGAATAATAGAACACAAACTCTATTAAATAGAACACTATATAGTGCTAAATCAGGCTGTTTGTTTTGACGGGATTATGTGATTTCTAAAAAAAAGAACACGTAATCGGATAAATAGACCTTGTGAGGATTTAAGAGTTGTTGTTATTTTGCAACGATTTTAAGGGTCATGTATTTAAGAAGATATTAGGGGTAATATCACGATTGATTGTGCTGTTTCAGATTGTATGTACTAAGGTAAAAAGAGTAACTATTTACTATACAAATGAAAGAGTATCAATTACGTCATAGTCTGGGAAGGACTATCGCATTTTCTTTTTGTTTATGGGCTTCGGTTGCAGGGTTCTTTTCCTGCGATTCGGACCGTTTGAATGGTGGCGGAAGTATAGGGATGTTGAGTTTAAATCTCGCCGCCGATACCGCAAACATCAAGGGAGGCACTTTGTCTACTAAAGCAGGAAATGTTTTAGAGGATTTTGAAGATGTGGATGGATATAGAGTCCAGATCTTCCAGGAAAGTGACACCCTTACAAGCGTTTTGTATAAAGATTTTCCTCAAGAGATGGAAATCAAGGAGGGATCTTATACTTTGCGTGCTTCTAAAGGCGAAATTCTGCCTGCTGCTTTTGATAATCCTTATTTTGAGGGAAGTACCGATTTTGTCATCAAGAAAGATATGAAAACTCCGTTGGAGGTGACGTGTACGATGGCAAATGCGCGTGTTTATGCGGAATATTCGGAAGATTTCCTGAAAGCCTATTCCGATTACAGCGTGTCATTGAAAACGTCTTATATGGACGATGTCTTTACGGTTGCGAAAGGCGAAACACGTGGTGCTTATCTGCAAGTGGCAAAAGAAGGAACGCCTCTGAGCATTGCCATCTCTTTGATGCGTGAAAATTGGGACGAAGCAAAAGTCTATACCGTAACAAATCCTTCTATAACACTGAATCCGAAAGAATCCGTAACATTGAAGTTTGCTACGGATGGAAAGACGGGGGACGGGTTGGATCTTTCTATCGAATTGGATGATTCTATGGAGGAAGCGGAACTTGAATTCGGTATTCCTGACTTTATGTGGAAACCGTTTACGGATTTGCGTATCTGGGCTTGCGGGTTTGAAAACAACGTACCTGTAGAAATGAATGTGACGGATGGATATCCAGGTGATTCCTGTATTATCAAAGCGGAAGTGCCGGGACGTATTAAGGAATGTTGGGTGGTTCGTTTGGATGGTGGAGAAAAGCTCGATAGTGTTGATATTGCAACAGCCGAAGGTTTGAAGACTGCCGAAGATGTTTGGGGATTGAGAGCTGTCTCTTCTCCGATTGCAGGAGTAAAAGGTCTTGAATTAGATTTAAAAGGAGCGTTCAATCAGTTATATGCTTCTGATGAAAACAAAATATGTGGTTTTAGCGTATATATTAATGATGCATTGAATGTGATGCATACATCGGATGTGATAACGGCTTCCGTAAATTTGAAAGCAGCTAAAGTGCCAACTGTCGGACAGTTTGAATTGGCAGTTCCTTCTAAACATGCTTTAGAAAAAGATACGGCTATTGCGGTTGTGGCAGAAGCGGGGATAAAAGCATTAACACTGAAGATTAGTAGTGATGGGGGTATGAACCAGTATAATGTGCTTTCTGATAATTTGCCGGCAGGTATCTCTTATGATAAACAAAATCGTAAGATTGTTTTCAAGAAGGACTTTTCAAGTGAATTAGAGTCGAAGGAAACAGAGGCTTCTACTTACTCCTATGAAGTATCGGTAACGGATAATTTGGATAAGATGGTTGTAAAGACTTCAAAATTGGAAGTAACACCTATCTTTACGATTGTTGTGCCGGAAGGTGAGATTTGGGCTAAAAGAGCTACTTTTTATATTAAAGAGGATGTCTCTAAATATGCTGCACCAGTTTTTCAAGTGTTTAAAGATGGACAATGGCAGGATGTAGAGGGAAATATGGCTACAGGATTATCCTCTGGTTCTAAATGTAAGGTTCGGGCCTTTGTAAATGGCTGGCCAACAGAAATTGCCGAGTTTATGACTGAGGAGGCATTACAAGTTCCAAATGGCAATATGGAACAATGGACGGATTGGACTTTGAATCTTTTTAATGGAGCAAATGTATTAGCTTCAAAAGTTGATGTAACAGCGAATCAACCGAGTGACTCTGAATTATATTGGGCTACTGTAAATCAGAAAACGTTTGGAAGTGATCCTAATATTTGGTCAACATTTAATTTGGTTCCTTCTACTCTAAAAGCAGTAGGTCGTTCTGGGAGTGGAGCTTTGATACGAACTGTAGGTTGGGATAATAATGCTGGTAACTCGTTTAAGGAGTATCTAGTTATTCCAGACGTATGTTATCATGTTGCTGCGGGAAGGCTATTTATAGGTTCATATAATTATGAACATAAAGATGGCCCTGATGAATATAATTATGGGAAGCCTTTTTCATCTCGTCCAACTGGGATTGTTTTTTGGAATAAATATGTTCCGGTAAAAGATGATCAATATAAGGTTTGGGCTATTGTTGAAAATCGGGCTAATGGAATTACTACAGTTTTAGCACGGGCTGAAGTAATAGGAGGAGCTGCCGCTGATTATACTAAACAAGAAATGAAATTTGAATATATTAATACTTCTTTAAAGGCTACACATTTAACAATAGTATTTACTTCTTCTTTCAAATGTAGTGATGATGAAGCAACTGAAACAAAGGAATTAAAAGGTGGAAATACTGGTAATTCAATAAAGAATACTTGGTATTTACAGAAGATAACGTCTGCTCCAAAGCATTATGAAGGTAGTAATCTTTACATCGACGACGTCGAACTAATCTACGAATAAAAGATGAAAACATTAAATAACATATCAATCTTACTGTTCAGCATACTCAGTATGCTGGCAGTCTCTTGTCAGAAGGACGAGATTGGGAATAATGATGTTCCTGAAAACTATGGACAGCTTTCTTTGCAGTCGGTTGGAATTGATGATGAGATACAGGTTATAGGAACGAAAGCGTTCGGTATGGATGCCGGTACTTTCAAAGTGGAACTGAAGAGTAATCCTACAAATGATTACCCGTTAGATACGACCATTGTATTCGACTCTTTTGCTGAAATGCAAAAAAAAGATTTTATTGTATTGCCGGTAGGAACTTATACAGTCAAAGCCTATTCGCGTGATAAAGTAGAAGGCGGTGTTTTCGATAGTCCGTATTTCTACGGTGAGAACAATAATGTTGTGATTTTGGAAAAGAAGATCACAACTGTTCCGGCTATTACTTGTACATTCCAGAGTGTAGCAGTAGATATTAAACTGACTACCAGTTTTAATCTGCTTTTTGAAGATAGCTATCTGATGAAAGTGATTAACGGAAAAGGTAAAGAATGTACGTTTACGAAAGAGAATAACGGTCAGGTTATCTATTTTGATGATGTGGATGGCGGCTTAAAACTGGAATATACAGTTAAGGCGAAAGATCTATCTAATGCTTATCCCACCCGGACAAAAGAGCTTACGAAAAAAGGTCAGGCTCCTGCCCCGAACGATTATTATATAGTGGAATTCACTGGTGAAAACCCTGATACAAAAGCACTTTAAGAAGAATGATTATGAAAAGAAATATACATATCCTTTATTTATTTGTATTTCTGATGACAGGATTTACATCCTGTGAAATGAAAGACGATTTGTTTGGAAAGAAGCCATCCCGGGAGGATCTGCCTAAAGAAGTCGGTTTGTTGGATTTGAAGTTGGATCCACAGATGGAAAAAACGATTACGGGAAATTCAACGAAAGCAACCGACGAAAGTCTGAATGTAAAGGATTTTTCGGTGAAGATCCTTGACGAGAATGGTGAGGTGGTGGAAGAATATGCTTCTTATGCCGATATCGACGAGGTTCTACTCGCAACCGGAAAATATCAGGTCGTTGCAACAAAAGGCGAGCTGAAAGATGCAGCTTACGATACTCCTTATTATGAAGGAAAAGATTCTTGTACGATTACTTCACAGGAGGTCTCTTCGCTGATTACCCCTTGTGTGCTGAGTAATAAGAAAATAACGATCGCTTATACTGAAAATTTCCAGGAGCGTTTTAAAGAAGATTATGAAGTGGTAATGACGAATGGTAATGGTGTTCTGACTTTAAAATCTGATGAAGAAAAGAAGCCTTTCTTCAAAACAACCGACCAATTGGATTTTGTTCTTCATGCTACCACTCGCTCCGGTCTGGAAACACAGTATTTTTGTGATCTCTATAACGATCCGACTGTGAAAGAGTATAATAACATCGTCGTATGGTTGGACGTCGCTGAACCGGACGAACCTGTTGATCCCGATGAGCCTATAGATCCGGACGAGCCGGTGAACCCGGATGAGCCGACAGAAGTACCTGATTCTTTGAAGCGTCCCATAATTAAAGTAGATATCCAGTTGGTGGAACGTGAATATACGATAACGATTCCGTCTGATTTTGTTTCA
>ERZ834769.1704-NODE-1704-length-18260-cov-5.486075_pt1 | contig 18260 bp, 16 predicted proteins | sample MGYA00519690_ERZ834769 | MGnify/ENA primary metagenome ERZ834769 (study PRJEB31850, sample SAMEA3708760) | human gut metagenome | biome: human gut; feature: human-associated habitat; material: faeces | place: China | collected 2014 ... | reverse complement strand
TTCTGCCGCCGCTTTCAATTTCAAGTGTCCGTATCGACTCCCCAAAATATCCAATGGAAAATAGGTAAAATTCGGGCACAGTGGAAAGATGCGGCAATCTCAATATTTTTCATCAGAGCGGAAGCCCCGTGATCACTGCATCAATCCGGCGGCCAGCTCTGCCAGCTGGCGCTTATTCTCTTCTTTAAGTGCGCCTCTGATCGTGACGGTACCTGCCAATTCAATATTCTTGCTGCCTTCCAGCGCTTTTGCCATCACCTTGGCTGCAACGGGCGCCCAGGAGCCGTTCTCTACCAATGCGATCTTTCTGTTCTGGAAGTTTCGCTCCGTGAGATGATCGATAAATGTGCGCATGAACGGGAAGATGTCGCCGTTATAGGTCGTGGTCGCCAACACGAGCTTGCCATAGCGGAACGCGTCCTCCACGGCCTCTGCCATATCCTCACGCGGCAGGTCGCACACAACGACCTTCGGACAGCCCTTGGCCTTCAGCTCCTCCGCGAGATACTCCACCGCCTTCTTCGTGTTGCCGTACACAGAGGTATATGCGATCATTACACCTTCGCTCTCCACAGCGTAGCTGGACCAGATATTGTACAGGTTGATATAGTATCCCAGATTTTCCGTAAGGACCGGTCCGTGAAGGGGACAGATCGTCTGAATATCCAGGGCCGCCGCCTTCTTGAGGACCGTCTGCACCTGTGCGCCGAACTTGCCCACGATCCCGATGTAGTAGCGGCGGGCTTCACAGGCCCAGTCCTCCTCCACGTCCAGCGCGCCGAACTTTCCAAAGGCGTCCGCGGTAAAAAGCACCTTCTCCGTGCTCTCATAGCTCATCAGCACCTCCGGCCAATGAACCATGGCCGCCCCGATAAAAGTCAGGGTATGCCGTCCCAACTCCAGCGTGCTGCCTTCCTTGACCACCATCTTCTGCGCGGGAAAATCGGTCTCGTAGTAATTCTTCATCATGTTGAAGGCGGGCAGAGACGCGACGATCTTCGCATTCGGATACTTCGCTGCAAAGCTCCCGATATTCGCGGAATGGTCCGGCTCCATGTGATGGACCACGAGATAGTCCGGCTGGCGGCCATCTAATTCTTTCTCAAGATTTGCGAACCAATCCGCGCCAAAATGCTGGTCAACGGTGTCCAGGACCGCAATTTTCTCATCCATGATCACATACGAGTTGTATGCCATTCCGTTCGGAACAATATACTGTCCTTCAAACAGATCGATCTGATGATCGTTCACGCCAATATAGCGAATATCATTCGAAATATGCATCTGCTTTTTCCTCCGTAGTTATTATCGATTTTATTATACTATTTTCCTGCGCAGGGCTCAAGATAATTTATTATTGAAGATGACCTAAACAGCTCTCTCCGCATAGATAGCTTTACACATTTCTTATAATGCGTTATGATGAAGCAAACCAGCCGGAATCTGCGATGCTGAGGAGCATAAATTTATGATCGATAAAAGATATTATGAAAAGCTTGGCGGCTTCGCTTATCTCTTAGATGAGCTGAGAAAGAAGCTTGGCAGGGAGCAGACGGATGTTCTGGTCAATGACGCGGTAACACTCTGCAAGGGCACAGACTTTGAATTGCCTTTCCTTCTGGCTGTCTGGCTCGGCCTCCGTACATCGGAGATCAGAGGTCTGACATGGGATTGTCTTGACGGTGATATCCTGACAATCAAGCAGGCAATGGTAGACGGTGAGGACGGTCCGCAGCTCAAGCAGCCTAAAACGTACAGCGGAAACAGAAAACTGAAAGTGCCGCCGTATATTATGGGGCTGCTTGACGAAACACCTCACACAGATGAGTATATTGTCCATGCAACCAGAAATGTCCTGTATAAGCATCTGCAACGCGCGTGCGCCCGCTGCGGAGTTCAGCCGTTCCGCTTCCACGACCTCCGCCATGTAAACGCATCGGTCATGCTCAGGCTCAATGTCCCCGATAAATACGCAATGGAGCGCATGGGGCACTCCACAAACAACATGCTAAAAAACGTATATCAGCACACCATGGATGATAAAGCCGTAGCAGTGGCAGATGCCGTCGACGGCTTTTTTGAATCCGAATTTCATCTGTAATTTCATCTGCAATCCATCTGCAAAAACACTGTTTTAACGAAAGATAACTTGCAAATATCGCAAGTAATGCGCAAACAGGTAAGCCAGAAAACCCTTGCAAATACAAGAAAAACCCCGCAGCCGTTGAGACTGCGAGGTTTTTTTATTGGAAGGGTACGACAATCTGGATATTTTGGAAAGTCATCTTTCTTTTAAACTTGCAAGCGATGACAGCAGAATTGGAATTACAACTACCGTGGAAAGTAACTCAAAAAATCTTGCACACGAATCTTCACTACCAAGATACACAAATAGAACCATGTCCAACAAGAGGAGCTCTATTACCGTTGTAACTTCAAGAAACCGAATCTTACTTATTCTTATTCTCTCTGGTTTTATCAAATTATCAAGGCTGGATACTACCCTCATCCAGGCCACTCTCAAGAGGTATAATACTGAATACCATTTCTGTCTACAGTATAGTTTCACACTCACAAAGGAAATTCTCACGTACTGCTTACACATGCCAACAAATCCAAATTTGCTTTCTTCCAGTTCGTTTTCTATACATTCTAATACTTCTATCATGCATTTAATATTTTCGATTTTTCGCGTCTGCACCATGTCAACTCTCCGCTGAAGCACAGATATGTCTTTTCTCTCAAACTTAATCCCAACGAAATAGTAAGCATTTAAAAAGCCGCAATATAGCATGATCAACATGCAAAAGATGCACACTACCAATGCTATGATTCTAACCATATCGCTCCCTGGTGAAAATAGATCTCGATATATTAGTTCTCCCACCTTCTGTCGTGCTATCATCGATAACACTAAAAAAGCGATTTCTGAAAACATAATATCTCCAAGCATTCTTAGTGTGTCCAGGTCATCTGTTATGGTTTTTCTGTAATGATATGTCGCAAAAGCATCCGCAAAAATACCCGCAATTATGACAACAGAGATGGTTTGACTTAAGATAAAGAAAAATTGTATTTTCGTAAGTACATAACCCCACCATATAAGCATTGCTACATTCGTCAATGTTAAATTAGCAAGTGCACTGTTCCATGTGGTCGAACCTTTCTCTTTATCCTTTGGTCTGCGAAAATCATCCAATATATCTATCTTCTCTCCTGAAATTCGATAGGCCAACAAATCAAAAACATAATAAGAAAATATAGCTCCTACTATAGCCACTAATGATATTGAATTCGTCCAGATTCGAATAGACTGACTTACCCCATTTTCACCGCTGACTACACTTCTAAATAATGACATTCCGCTTATAACTAATAATAAAATAAGAGGAATATATTTTATTGCAGTCCCTATCTTTTCTTTCATATCCTTATCGTAAATATCGTATTTGGTTCTCTAACATCTCAATTTTTGATTCGCTTCTGGATATCCTCCACAGACGGCAGTTGGCGTTCCAGTTCTTCCGGTAGATTGCTGGTGATCTGATAGGCACTGACGCCGATGGGCTTGCTCATGTCTTTGAGCGAATACTCTGCCACGAGGTCATTCTTGCTCTTGCAGAGCAGCAGACCAATCGAGGGATTGTCCTGCCCTTTTTTCAGGATGCCATCCACGGCAGAGAGGTAGAAGTTAAGCTGTCCGGCGTATTCTGGCTTGAACTCACCGGTCTTCAACTCAATCACCACATAGCAGCGGAGGTTAAGGTTGTAGAACAGCAGGTCGATGTAGAAGTCATCGCCGCCCACATTGAGGTGGTACTGATTGCCGAGGAACGCAAAGCCGGTCCCCAGCTCCAGCAGGAGCTTTGTCACATCCTTGACCAGAGCCTGCTCAATGTCACGCTCTATCATATCCTCTTTGAAAGGAATAAAATCGAAGATATACGGATCTTTCATCGTCTGGACCGCGAGTTCGCTCTGCGGAGACGGAAGACGGCTTTCAAAGTTGGACACCTTCTCTGCCAGCACCTGCCGCTGATACAGCCCGCTTTCGATTTGGTGGACCAGCACATTGCGGGACCAGCCGTTCTTAGCAACTTGTTCGGCATACCAAATGTGCTCGTCTGCACTCTTTACCTTATCCATCAGGGCGATATGGTGATACCAAGTAATTTGTGCAAGCGCCGCTTGCACAATTTTCTTATCGGGGAAACGCAGTGCGAATTTCGCCATATATTTCAGGTTTCTCACGGAGTAGCCGGTGGCGTCCGGAAAAGAAATTTTAATGTCGGCGGCAAGATTTTCAACAAATTTGTTTCCCCATGTCTTGTGCTCGTTGATGACCTCGCCGATGGAGTGGTAGAGAACCAGCAGCTCACGATTGACGCTGACCGTCGCACGGTATTGCGCCGTGCGGATCTCCTGCTTGATCGACTCGACGATATTCAGGTATTCGTTGGAATTCATCAGCATTTTTTGATTCCCTCCATCAGTTCACGCAGCAACCCTTGGCATCCCACCAGCACATCCTGCCATGTCGCCTCGAAATCGTCGGTGCACCACGGGTCGGCTACATCGCGGGCCTGCTTGGTGTAGTCCATCAGGAGGTGCAGCTTTCCAGTAAAATCGCCACCGCAGATGCGGTACATGTCCCGGAGGTTGGCCCTGTCCATGCCAATCAGCAGGTCGTATTTCTCGTAATCAGCATTGGTGAGTTGCCGCGCCGCGTGACCATCGCAGGATATCCCATGTTCCGCCAGCTTGCGCCGCGCCGGAGGATAGACCGGATTGCCGATCTCCTCCCGGCTGGTCGCTGCCGATTCGATTTGAAATTGTGATGCCAGCCCAGCCTTCTTGACCAAATCCTTCATTACGAACTCTGCCATCGGGCTGCGGCAGATGTTGCCGTGGCACACAAAGAGTATCTTTTTCATCGCTCTCGCTCTCCTGCGTTACTTCTTTTCTTTCAGTATAGCAGGAAACCGTCTGTTCGTCGAGAGAAGAATGCAGCCATGTCTGAGATTCAGTGGCTTCCAGCAGTTTTGCTTTCTTCCAGCCGAAGCGCAGCACGGCTCGGATGTACCAAGCCCGTTCCTCGTTGCTGCTGCACCGCTCTAAAATCGCCACATTCTGCGCCCAGCCGAGGCTCATCGCCAGCCGCATGATTTCAGGGGATTCCTCATAGGCTGCGTAAAACGCCCGCATACGGCGCAAATTGCGTGGAGAAAAGCCCTCGACATCAGGGCAGGTTATTTGCAGGTACTTGGACGCTGCAACAGCCGCACCCTTTTCCACTCTGCCGCTGACCAGACGTCCTATCTCACAGTACAATTCCATCTGCGGAAGCTGTACTGCCATAAGCTTGTCCAGTTTGGAAAATAGAGTACTGTAGTCTACGGGCTTGCGGATGTTCATGGATTCTCTCCCTTCTGATGTAATTTTTTGTTATATAGCTGTCCAAAATAAGCCGATACCCGTATTCCGGCAAAAACGTGAAACACGGGTATCGTTCAATTATTAGGTAGATTCATAATCTGCAATAGTGAAAGAGATATTTCTCATTTAATAGTCAAACTCTGTGCTCCCGCTGTTACAGTCGGAATTCCGAGCCAAGCGACCTTTATAACTCAATAAACAAATTCATTTTCCTCTAAAATTCCAGCGAACTTTTCGTAGAGAGCTTCCTCCTCTTCAGTAAACTTTGTTTGGGCATCTGCACTTTCTCCTTTCAATCGTTCGGCAATCAACTTTTTTAGCTTACTAAGAGATGTATAGAGTTCTGTTCGGGTAGCATATTCGTAGTTTTTCGTATACGGCGATGGTTCCGTATAAGCAAACTGTGGATCGTAAAATTTCACGTCCTTCTGAAGGAGCTCTCGGAAAAACGCATTTTTCCTTGCAAATTCAAATGGTTCTTCGTTGGGAAGATTGAGCCACTTCATGCGAGTTGCCTCGTATGCCAGCAACCAATGGGAGGTCCACATCATCGTGTTGGTTTCTCCCCGATCATCTGTGTCTTCCGCGATCAATTCATCCCGTAGATTACGGCGCTGCTGTAAAATTTTTGAGTTCTTCTTGGCATCGGAAGAACAAATGATGTCCAGCATCATAATAACGGCCAAATCATTCGAAGACTGTAAAACACGGATCATATAGGCTTGGGAAACCTGAATATTGAACACTTTGGTAAACCAGACGGCCCAAATCAATTCTTGCTCCCGGTTCAAAAGCAATGCTTCGTCAATAACACTGTAAACGGCCGCCTTGAAGCTGCGCATTTTGAGTAAGAGCTTGTTCTTCCAAAAAATTGGAAGAATCCGATCAGACAGCGAGGGAAAGCGGACCCACAGATTAATCAATCGGGACTGCATTGCAGGCCAGACGGCCCTTGTGTAACGGCATTGCGCAATCACAGTAAGGCCGTACTTAATAATTGCGATATCTTTATATGTGTTGTATTCCATAATCAGCTTTGAGAGGAACACATCGGGCTGCAGGTGGATATACTGTTTGATTTGTTCCACCCACGGTTTTCCATATAGGAAAGGACTCTCGTTGATTTGCAGCTTGCTTTCGTTGAAATTCAATTCATACTTAGACAGGCATCTTCGGATGAATGCGATGATTTCCTGGACCTGAGCACTGCGTTTTGTGTAGATGCAGTAGTCATCTACAAAACGGCAGCAGGACACATCCGGAAACTGGTCATGTATTTGACTGTCGATCGTGCAAAGGATGATTTCGGATACGATTCTGGATAAGGCGTTTCCGACCAGGATGCCGTTGGTCTGATCGTAGTTCATGGAGCGGATATGCTTATCCACCTGATTTCCGGGCAGCATCCGATCGTTTTTCTTTTTCTTTGCAGCGGAAATCCCGTGAATCGCCCAAGGGATAGTATGGGTGTAAATATTATCAAAGAAGGAATTGATATCCAGACGAATTTCGTATCGATTATCTTGGTAGAGCAGTTCAATTTCCCGCTTTGTCTCCGCAATGCTGGAGGATCGCTTCGCATATGGCTGACGATCCTTTGGAACACGATCCACCGGAGCTGTTAGGGAATATGGGCTTTTCTCAAAAATCGGTTTGAGGACGGGCTCTTGCTGAACAATACAGTCTACAGCCTTGCAATAATGATAGGGGTTGGGAACTGCAAATTTCCTTCGGGCTGTTTCTGATTTATAGCCGCTGTAAATCAGGGGGATTGAGTAATCCCGGTGTAGCTTAGAGGCTACCTGAATGGCGTGCTGTGCATTTGCCGCCAAGTCATCGGAGCTAAAACAAGGGGGTAGTTCAGCAGGGAAAAATTCATATTGCAACAATCTTTTTAGGTCGAACATAAGAATTACCACCCAACATATATTTCTCTATTTTACCCACTCTAATTCCAGTGGTTGAAAAAATTTTCTATGATTGTTCGTTTTTATCATTAAGTATAAGGTATTATAGCGCATTCTTTGCATTTTGTATAGTGTAAGCCGTGCAAAGATTGGATTAATTGTTCATTTTAGCATTCGTTACGTTGCGGCATATTTTATACCTATGGTATTTTACATATCTTGGATCTCCAAGGGCATCAAAGAATCTGTTCGCCAGCATACGCGGTTTTGCCTGCGCACCATTCTCGAATCAGCCATCTTATCTTACAAATTATATCGCTTATATTTATGTCTTTCTTGCGTAGGGCTCAAAATAATTTACAACTTGGAAATAGTTTTTAAAACCGCAAAGCCGCAAAGGAAAAAGCGGCGCTGCACCGCTCTTTCCTTTACTGCCTTTTCCACTGGATCTTAGCAGATCTGCACGATCTGCTCCCAAGTGGCAAGCATCATGCGAATTTTCTCCTCTTCGGCTGATTGACCGTCTGCTCGATCTCCGTCCCACCTCGAAATGTCACTCGGATCTTTTCTCTCGACAGGACACTGACCTTTTCGAGCATCTGATAAACTATATTGTCATCCCACTCTGTCAGTTCAGAAGGAAGCGTGTTCATCACTGCGGTCGCTGCATGCACGCGGCGCTCGATTTGCTCCTGTTCCTGACGGATCTGCAAGATATTGGCCTTCCGGTGCTTCAGCTCTTCTATCATGTTGGAGATCGCACGGAATCGTTCAGCATACTCTTCTGTGTTCACCGCGTTGCTCGCTTCCAGCAGCAGAACATCGAATTGCTTGCCGAGTTCTTCTATGGCACGTTCGATATCACCAAGGCTCATGCCCTCCCCTGGGATCGGTGCAAGCTCCTGCTCCATGGCGTCTGTGATCTGCGCCACCAGTGTTTCATGATCCGACATTGCCGCGTTGATTGCTGCCAGCACTGCCTGCTGGAGCGGCGCTTCGTCCAGCGTTGGGGAGTGCATGCAGTATTTCTTGCCATAATCCAGTCTGCTCACACATCGCCACACAGCGCGCTTTTCGCCGTGCTGCGTCCACACCACTCTGCGATACGCTGTCCCGCATTCAGCGCAGAACACGAGCCCACTGAGCGCATATTTTCCGCTGAATTTTCCAAGGCCTGTGGGCGCGCTCTTTTTTGTACGTCCCGACTGCGCCCTGCGCCTCGCCATTTCAAACTGCACTGCATCAAACTGACCTCTTGGAATGATCGCTTCGTGATGGTCTCGGATTAGACACTTGCGGAACTGTCCTGTATTTTTTATTCTTCTCCTGCTGATGCAGTTATCAACAAACGTCTTCTGGAACAGGGCATCGCCGCAGTATTTTTCGTTGGTCAGGATCGCATTCAGGTTCGAGACCGTCCATTCTGTTTTTCCCAAACCGTTGACAAGGCCATCCGCCTCCAGTGTCTCCTTAATATTTCGAAGCGTCTTCCCCGCCAGATACATCTCATAAATGCGTTTGACAGTCTCGGCCTCTTTCGGCTCAATTAGTACTGTGCCGTCTTCCCCATTCACATAGCCAAGCAGCGTTTTACAGGAGAACCTGGCATGAATATTTTCCATGGATTTCTGCTTGCCCCACCTAACGCGGAAGGAAGCCGACTCGCTTTCCGACTGCGCAAAGGCTGCATGGATCGTGATAAACAGCTCACTCTCCGGGTAGATGGAGTTGATATTCTGCTCCTCAAAGATGACAGGGATGCCAAGGCCTCGCAGCTCACGGGTATAGTTCAGAGTATCCACCGTGTTGCGTGCGAATCGTGAGACGGACTTGGCAAGGATCAGGTCGATCTTTCCCTGCCGGCACTGGCGGATCATGCGCAGGAAGTCCTTGCGCTTACAGGTGGAGGTCCCCGTCTTACCTTCGTCGGCGAAGATGTCTACCATCGTCCAGTTTGGCGTGGTCATGATTTTTTGCGTGTAGTAGGCTTTCTGGTTTTCATAGCTGGTGAGCTGCTCTTTTTTATCAGTTGAAACTCGACAGTAGGCAGCGACGCGAAGACTTCGTTTCTTCTCCTTCCCCTCCGGTGTTTCCTCTTTTGCAGGGATGATAATGACCTTCGGCTCAGGGCGTGGTTGCGTCATGCAGGATCACGCTCCTCCAAGACTTGATCGTTTTTCAGAATAATGCGTACATCATCACTGCGACACTCAATTTTGCGAACTCCCTGCTTTAAAAGGTTTGCATCCAGTTCCTGCATCTTTGTCTGTTTCCCGAAGATACTGCGGAGCCGGTGGGCTTCGTATTCCTCCATCTCGACATGCACAAGTGTTAGTACCGCTAACTCCATTGTCTTTTGCCGCGCGATTTCTTCATCCACAGGTGGTGTCTGCAGCAGCTTGTCCAGTTCCAGCCGGCGTTGCCGGATATCTTCCGTGGTGGGAACGCCGGATGCTTCTATCTTGATGAGCTGCGGGTTATCTACTACTTGATTCAATATCTTGAGAACTTTTCGTGCGACGCTATCAGGCACCGCGCTGCCGCAAAGTCTGCGCAGCTCCTTCTGTGCCGGCGTCTGCTTACACTCAGGGCACATCTTTCTTCTGCGTTCTTGCACGGCATGAAACTGCTCCGTCTCAATAAGCGCCGGGAAGTTTTTCCCGCCGATGTATCGGTCGTCCTCCAAGATTCGCGCCACCATGTTTTTGTTCCACGGCTTATCTGCATCATAGGGAACGCCCTCCGTCTGAAGCTGCTCAGCGAGCTGATTGAAGGATGCTCCGGCGAGGTACTGCTGATAGATGCTTTGTACTGCTTCCGCCTCCCGCGGCTGTGGTACGATTTCGCCGAACTCCATCTTGTAGCCAAATGGCTGCTTTCGATTTCCCATTATCTTCTCGTCCTTTCTATTTTTTCTGGAATTTCCAACCCATTGAGAAGTCTGAAGTGCAGTGTTTCATTGTCTAAGACCACGATCTTCTCGACCAACTCGTTGAATATCGCTTCGTCGAAGGTCTCCAGCCAGTCAGGGCCGCTTTCAAGCGTGTCCAGCATTTGCTCTGTTTTCTGAATGGTGTCGTCCTCTTCTGTCTGTATGATCCGTTCTTTCTTCCGCTTCAGCTCCCTGCGGCGCTCGGCCAGAAGATCAGCTCGGGATATAAAAATGTCAGGATCAACTACGCCCTGCTGCTTGAGTTGGGCCAGTAGTCGTTCCTGACAGGCAATGTCCGATATTTGTTTGTTGATCTCAACGATTCCTTCGCTCCAGAGGAGACTGCCGCCTTTAATGCTGCGCAGGTCAGCGATAAGCTGTGCAAGGATCTCCGGTCCGTAATGCTTCAGATTATAGTACAGGTAAAGGCTTACTTCCTCCAAGGTCTGTTCTTCTATTTGTCTTACAGCACACTTTGCAGCGGCCTCATCGTGGCGGCGGCAGACCCAGTACACACTCCCTCTGCACTTCTTTCGTTTGAACTGCGAGCCACACTGTCCACACACAATTTTTCCTGCAAAGGTTCCCTCCCCTTTCGACTCAACGCGCCTCTTTGCGTTTCGAAGCCTTATCAGCTCCTGCACTCTGGAAAACTCTTCTCTGCTGACGATAGCCGGATGCACGTCCTTGCGCAGCACCTGCGTCAGTTTTCCTTTATTGTCTCGCTGCTGAAACGGCAGGCTCCGCGTTGTGTACGTTTTCTGCGCAAGCGAGTCTCCCATGTACTTCTCGTTCTGAAGGATATATTGTATCGTACTGTACTGCCAATATGGGGTGTGATCTCGCGTCTGACACCCTAATTTCGTAATTTCCTCTGCAATGCGACTCATTCCGCATCCCTCGAGATATCGTTGAAAAATCAGCCGGATCACCGCCGCTTCATCTTCTCTGATCTCAAGGCGGCCGTCCACCAGCCGATATCCATACGGAGCCTTGCATGTAGAAAATCCGCTATCAAATATGCGCGTGTGATAGCTCCAATGCATTCGGGACGAGATGGCTTCGCTCCCCGCTGTGCCATGGCCGCATACAGAGCTGTCAGCACCTCGCCGTCCATCTTGGCGGTATCGATATTCTGCTCTTCGAAGTAGACGCTGACCCCCATCGCCGCGAGCTCTCGCACCGCTTCCAGGCTTTCCTTGGTGTTGCGGGCAAAGCGCGTAGAAGATTTTACAAGAATGCGGTCGATCCTGCCTCGTCGGCAGTCTTCCATCATCCTCAGGAAATCATCTCGCTTTTCGACCGAAGTACCGGTGATTCCTTTGTCTGCATAGACATCGACGAGCTCCCATTCCGGGTTATCGGTGATGAGCTTTGAGTAATGCGCGTTCTGCACGACAAAGGAGTGCAGTTGATCCCTTGAGTTGGAACTGACACGGGTGTAGGCTGCCACGCGGAGTTTCCGTGTTTTTTCCGGTTCTTTCGCCGGTATGGCAATGATCCGTGGGGACAGTGCAAGGGACCCGTTGGTCTTTTCTGTGCCGCTCATTCGCTGCCACCTCCTTTTTCAGCAACACACAATACCACGAAGCATCCGCAATAGCTATACCAAAAAGTGAGAAATCAGAGGGAAATAATGATATCTGCGCCGAGCCTCACTTTCAACCGTGCGGCAATTTTTTTTGCTTCGCTGTTGCTGATGAGCCCATGCTCCCGCAGACCGCGAAGCAGGGCGACGATGCCGAGGTAATCTGCGTTGGGATTCATTTGAAGTCCTCCTTTTATAATTAATTGGAGTTATAATGAAAACTCCCAAGCCCACTATGAAAGCGGGTTTAGGAGTTTTCGTTATGATGTTTTTTATGGGATGCTTTCGATGCTGAAAACATCCGCAACGGGAATGAGCTGTCGGTCTGCCATCTGGGTCATGCCGCCGACCATGTTAGTCCGCTTGACCTCGGGCCTGTTAATCAAGCTCGCGCTTTTACGAACTTTACAATTTGAACCTCAGGCGCTCTGCGTTGTTTGTAAACTTTAGATTGTACAGTTAATCTGTTCTTTTCACTTTCCCAATTACACCGAGTACATGTCACCCGACCATAGTAAGCATTAAATTCAGCGATAGCACCGCACCGAGGACAAATTTTACACATATTACTTCACCAGTTTCCTTTCACGGTTCAAATTGGAAAAACTTAAAAAAAGCTCGAAATGTGACGCCTTCAAATGGCTCAGAAATGACGTTTGCTTCTTTAAATATTTTTTTTGCCTCTTCAACAGGGTATGGCTCGAAATATACAACTTTTTTTATCCCCGCCTGAACAATTTTGTTTGCGCAGAGATTGCATGGATATGTTGTTACATACATAGTTGAACTCGTTAAATCTACGCCCCGTCCAACTAAGTTTAAGATAGCGCTTTCTTCTCCGTGTAACACCCGGCAGAGTTCTAAGAGTTTCACATTCTTCGTTATGGCCTCAATTGCCGCAGAACCGTCGTCTAAATGTAGACTGTCACTAATCCGCTTTGCAACTTCTGGCCGTTTCATGTCGCGATAACACTTGCCATATAATACACTACACTCTTTTAAGCCTCGGGGGACCCCGTTAAATCCCGAGCTAATTATCTGATCATATTGATCGGCAATTACAGCTCCTACCTTGCGTTTTATGCACCTTGACCGTCTTCCACTTGTATAGGCAGCTGCCATAAGTGTTTCTTTTAATGTTGGGTTAGAATGGGATGGATCACTCAATGCTGTCAAATATGCACTAATTTTTTTGTCCATATTCTGAAAGTTTTCGTTTTCACCATCACAGGAAATGAAATCATTATTAGATAAAATTAAATCAGATTCAAAAAAGCAATCGGAAATTTTTTGACCATATTCTGGTTCGAATGTCCCTTTATCTTTTTGTTCATCGAGATCAAAAGAGTCCTTGGATCCTTTATAGGTATCTCTTACTCGTCCCCAACGGACATCATAATCGGCAAAGACCCCAATCAAAATAAATTCCGGATATTTTTCCCTAAAATACTTAATTTCAGCAGGGTTCCGAATACTATCTATAACTATATTTTCTGTTAAATCACCGTTTGCAATAGATTTTTCATCTAAAATCTTCGCCAGTGCAGCTCTGTCTTCCTTACGTAATTCATTACCATAATCTTGCAACTCATGGCGCGATTCATAGTGTTGGCCATATTTCTCTTCAAATTTCTCTTTCAACTGTTGAGAGAGGGAGTACTTTTTAAAGCCCCTTTTTGCAAAGAAATTCTCCGCCAAAAACGACGTACCACTTCCAAAGGCCCCTGTTAGCCCTATAATCAGACGTCCCAATACACCGCACCTACCTTCTCATTTAGGATACTTATAGTCGCCTCGCTACCCATGATAATATAATTTGGCACAGAGTTTAAAGCACAAGAATAGTATACCATTGGCTTGTGTAAAAATATATACAAATTTTGCACAAATTAATTTGCCATTTTTAAAAAAATTGCTACGTTCTAATTTGAACGTAGGGGCCGCTCTGCTGTCTGTTGGCAGCATCTTACATTGCCCTAAATGGCAGAGCGGCCCTCGCTGTTTCTGAAATTTGTCTTTGCTCAGTCCTATTCGACACTACTTCCCGGACTGTCGGGCGGTTGAACGAACCGGCGCCTGGCAGCGCCCATCGGGAATCTCACCCCTCCGAGGATCTCTCCGAGCTTCCCCCATTGCTTGTGGCTGTGGCTGGACAGGATGTACCATTATAGACTGACGGGATCATTGCAAGACAGGCTGCCACACCTGCTTTTGGCTGGGTGAGTTTCGCTTGGCACCTTAAAAGGCCGTTCATTGACATCGGAGGCTTGTCCGATGCAGGTGGTCTTCGCGCACCTGCATCGCTGCTCCCCTTCGTCAGGGGACCGTCAGCTGACGTTATTCGTCACCGGATATAGCCGCTGTTGTATCGGCATTTTTCAAAGGACAAAACCTGCCGCTTCGTCCGGCAGGGAGAAGAGTATTTGATCTCTTCACTTAAGTACCCGCCACAGACGCATTTCTACAAAAAGAATTTTCAATTTTTCAGAAGTTTTTTTAATTTCCTCAGAATACACCGCTCCTGATAGCTGACGCTCTGCTGCGTTACGCCAAGGTGTCGGGCGATTTCTGCCTGGCTGAAATCGCACCAGTACCGCAAATGAAGGAGAAGCCTCTCATCGTTTGGCAGTCGTTCTACCGCGCAGCGCAGATTTTCCAACTCGATTTCATGAAACAAGGTCTCCTCCGGAGAAGGCTCTTGTTGAGCAAATTGGTGCTCCTCTAAGAGGTGTTCGTAGGAAAGCTCTCTCTGCGGCCAGATTACTGTTTCCATTGTCCTTTTGTTCGTTCGAGTGCGATTTACCTTCAAATCGTACTCCAGATACTCCTGCTTTCGGTCGCATTGTTTCAGGAACTTCAAAATGTCCGGGCGCTCCTTCAGGCAGGGGTACATGTTCAAGTAGTCGGGATGGTATGCATCTCGCTTCTTCATATTTGAACCCTCCGTATTCTGAAAATTTTGAAAAATGGCAAAATTTCAGAAACGGTGGATCTCGGCAGCGACGGTTGCTTTGCAACCGTTGCCAAATAAGAAAAAGGCAAGCGTACAGCTGCGGCTGTACGCTTGCACTTTTATCAATATAATTGTGGAAGAAGCTCAGCTCCGCAAAGCAGAATCCAGCTTCTAATTCCTGACCGTATTTCTGTGTGGTATCCGGCGTGTTCTTCCGGCCTGAGGACCTATATGGAAGTTCAAACGCCGGAATCTTTTATTACAGGACCTCCCGCAGATTCTCCCTGTTCATAAAATACCTCGCTATTTCTGCAAGTAATTAGAACCGCACTTCTAATATCTTGAAGCCAAACAGCGTTCATTAGAAGCGAAGTTCAAATTAGAATGAAAGCAATAGGAAAGGGTGAAGGTATGCACGATATTTGCAATCTTTTTGGAGTTGCCCTGAACAGGGCACGGCATGAGCTTGGCCTGACACAAGTTGAACTGGCCGAAAAGCTCGGGACGACGGATCGCAGCATTTCTGACTTGGAGCGTGGGAAAACCAATCCGAAGCTGGACACGGTTGCGCATTTTGCACGCTCTTTGGAGATCAGTGTAGATGCTTTGATCGGAGTAGTGCCAAAGGGCGATGTTCCATCCTGCGTCAGGACGTTCTTTGCCGGAATGAGCGCCGAGGAAGCGGCTAAATACATACGGCTCTGTAAGGATGCCGACGAGCTCACAAAGAAATAATAGCGGCATAAATCAGGCGGCGGTAAGCAGATCATGCTTATCGCCGCCTTTGATACTACAGAGACGGCAAATGGTCGTTACTTGTGGTATCTGCATTGAAAGATATCCCATGATTCGCTTACTCGTTCGGCGGGATCACGGTCTGACCGGTTGCATAGATATGGGAGATAATAAAGTCTTGCTGTGCAATAAGAGACTGATAGGCTTCTGCCAGCATAGGATCTGATTCGCTATATTCGACATCACTCGGCGTTCTGAGCAGATAGGTATAGTTTTCCGTTTGCGCGACGACAACGCTGTGCCCTGCAATGACCGGAGGGTTGTCCTCGCTCCATTCGCCGGGGTAGCAGTCAATAAAGAAAAGAATGCCGCCCTCGCCGTTATCATGGGTTGGCTTGTGATAAAAGGTGATACAATTTCCCCCGTTTTGGTGGTGAAGGCCATATTCTTCTTTAACTTCAACTTGCCCCATCCAATTCAGCGGCATCTCCATAGAAAAACCCAGCTGATGATTCACATAGAGAATTGAGGATGGTTCCTCAGCCGATGCAGACTGATTTGGGATGGTATCCGCTCCGTTTGTTTGATCCTGTACTTCGTTTTTTTCTGAACATCCACTCAAACACAATGTGAGTACCAGAAGCATGACGATCCCTACAGAAAAGGGCAGAGACTTCTTTCGCTTCAACGCTTTTAGGTAATGCTGCATTTGTATTCTCCTCCATATAATCGCTGTTTTTAAGATAGCCTAATGTGTGTATTCTGTTATGTGCAAAAGACCAGATACATAATCTGGATGAAAGGGAAATGCACGTAAAATTGTGCTGGCCAAACAGAAAAAAGAGACCTCTATAGTTCATTTATTCCCTATTTCACAGTGAAAATGTTGAGATTCTGTTTTGTGCACTCTGTGAGGTACGGATTGACAAGCCGATTCACAATGTCAGCGGTATCGTCGACATAGAGTTGATAGCAATATTTGACGTTCTTACAAGTAACTTCACCGTTGCCGGGGAGGGTTTCTGATTGAATTTTATCAGTGTCGAGATTCTTGGCAGAGTCTGCGAGCCACAGGAGATTCCCCAGACTCAGATCGGTGCTGCAATAGCTACTGAAAATGTCGAGATACTCCTTGAACTTCCACGGCTGGGAAAGCGCCTTTTTGATGGCGGCCTTGATGATCCCCTGCTGCGTCCGTGTCCGGCCAATGTCGTAGTCGGGGTAGGCCAGGGTCCCGTCATTGTTGTATCTCAGGCGGCAGACGCGAAGCGCATCCCTTCCGTCCAGATGCTGGAGGCCGGGCTCGAAATGGATCGAGAGGTCCTGCGTGGGATCGTCATAGGACATGTGTACGGGAACGTCAAAGTCGATCCCGCCGATGGTGTCGATGAGCTCGACAAAACCGGACGTGTCGAAAGTCATGTAATAATCGAGCGGGATCCCCAGCATATCCTCGACGGTCGATTGCAGCGATTCGACGCCATGCAGATAGGTCGAGTTGATCTTAGGAAATCGGGACGACACGGAAGAAGGATCAACGAGCGTATCTCGCGGGATCGAAACAATGCCGACGTTTTGATTTTCTGCATCATACATGACGACCATGATGACGTCGGCATTTCCGCTACTCTGATCACTGGCGGCAACCAGAAAAGTATAACAATTTTCTTTTCGCTCCCTGCGGCTCGAGGCGTTCGCGCTCAATGGGTCACCCTCGCTGTGCGTCTCCTGATCGAAAATGTTGGTGCTCTCGCCGTCATCGGGAGATTCGGTCGCAGTGGGACGAAAGGATTCCTTGACGATGTGCAGGGTGGCCGCTGCGGCCGCGAGCGCCATAACGATGATTAACAGGGTTCGGACAATCGTGAATGAGGTCTTCTGTCTCTTTGCCTCTCTTTTCATTGTCGTTATCTCCTTTTGGTACTAATCTGCGTAATTTGTTTATGTGATTTTGACCTGTTCCGCGACGGAGACAGGTTCGTCCGACGAGAGGTTGAAGCTCAGGAAGTAAATGATCCAACCGTTTTCTTCGTTGGCCTGAAGGATGGTAGCTTTTGTACCGGTTTCTACCGCATAATCCCGAGCTTCACCCCAGTAGAGCGTAGCGTCCTTGCAGAAAAGCGTGATGGGCTTTGACTCGGTATCGTCAGCGATGCCACAGTTTCCTACTCCGCATTTAGAAGGTCTTCAATCAATTTTGGAAAATCTACAGCTGTAGAACCTATTATTTTTGCTTTTCAAAAGTGCATACGATACTAGTGTATTAAGCCTCACAGGCATTGGAGGGAAAGATAATTTACTTATCCGGCAAATAGAAATCGGTTTCCTCTACACCGTCCCACTCACCGAGGAGCTGCATATCTGCCTGATTCGGCGTGGTGAACGCATCAAAACGCCAGCCTGCGTCAGTATAGATCAGAGTGACCGGATAGATGCGCGTGTACTCATAGCTTGTTTCCAGCCGCTCGTCGCGCTCGTCATAAGTCTCGTCCCAGCGCGGATAGGGATAAGAGTAGTGCGCCGTCACCGTGAAGTCGATACGATCATCCGTCTGTGCAGTCAGAGTAAATTCGTCGGGAATGTTGCTGTTGTAATATTGGTCGCCGTAGGCACAGTCGAGGATAAAAAGCCAACCGTCGTGCTCAATGTAGATTGGTGCGTTGCCGTCGTCATTGCAGTCAGACCAGAACGTATCGGTGAACAGCGCGT
>ERZ834769.1703-NODE-1703-length-18265-cov-5.279791_pt1 | contig 18265 bp, 15 predicted proteins | sample MGYA00519690_ERZ834769 | MGnify/ENA primary metagenome ERZ834769 (study PRJEB31850, sample SAMEA3708760) | human gut metagenome | biome: human gut; feature: human-associated habitat; material: faeces | place: China | collected 2014 ... | reverse complement strand
GGGGAGGCGGGGCAGCACCGCACACTGCGCCGCCATGACGCCGCGCCGACCCTGCCGCCCGAGGCATCGGAGCCGACCGGAGTCATCCAGTTTGAGACGGAGGCCCCGGCCCCGCAGGACGCCGCCCCCGCCGATATACAGACGATGGGGGCTGAGGGTGCCCGCCGCGCCCGCATCCGCCGCGCAAGACCCGTCACGGCCGAGCCGCCCGCAGCGGCGCCGGACGAGCAGGACACCCCTGCCCGCAGCGTGCTGGACGGCGACATCCCGGACTTCTCTGCCGAGATCGACCCCGCCGCCCTTGCGGCTGCGCAGGCGGCCGATGATGCCGCCGAGGCTGCCGGCAAAAGCGCCGATGTCGAGGAGTTTACCCGCGCCGCCACCCAGCTGTTTGATACCAGCGCCATCGAGGAGGCCGCGCAGGAACGCACCCGGAAAAAGCAGAAAAAGAACGCTGAGCCGCCCGAGGAGCTGCCCCCGCGCCAGCCGGTGCCCGGCAGCATCCGCAACCGCAGCCTTGAAATGATTGAAAAGAGCGAGCGCCGCCGCCGGCGCACGGTCGTACTGGTGCTGGCCGCGCTGGCCCTGCTCCTGCTGCTGGTCGGCGGCGGGGTGTGGATCTTCCTGCGCAGCGACCTTGGGGCGCGTCCCGCCGCCAAGAGCTACGGCACCGCCCTCTACGACAGCACCGCACAGAGCTATCTGGGCAAGGCGCTTGTGCGCCGCCCCGGTGTGGTGGGATACCTCGGCTGGCCCGGCATGGACGGCACGCTGGTCTATGCCGCCGATACCCCCGCGCCGGAAACGCCGGAATCGGGCGAGGCCCCGCAGCCGCTGGTGCGGTTTGCGACCCCGAGTGCGCTGGACGCCGCCACCCCCGGCAACACTGTGCTGGAATGTACCGGCGATACCTACAAAACCCTCGCCGAGGAGGAGACGCTCCGCAGCAACGGCGGATTCACCCTTTACACCGCAGATAAGACCTACCGCGTCAAGACGATCGCGGTCTACTATTACGACCCAGAGGAGCAGGGCGATGGCGCGTTCGACCTCTACGGCAGCACCGACCTGTCCGACTACTACGACTACCTGACCTTTGTGGCGGGCATCCGCGCCCGCAGCCTGTATGATACCGGCGTTGAGGCGGGGGAGGGCTCCCGTTTCCTGACGGTGACGAGCCACAGCGATGAGGGCGGTGCGCTGCTCTGCATCACGGGCCGTCTGATCGAGGAGGGCGAGGCGGAGATCCTGAACACCTCAGCCATCGCAGCGGCGGAGGACCCGCTGCTGACGGCGGCGCAGTACCAGAGCAAGGGCCAGCCGATGCCGACCGTGCAGGCGCTCGTTCAGGCCAGTGTGGAGCATTACGCGCAGCAGAGCGCCGCCATTCAGGCTGCCAAAAAGAGCGGCAGCACAACCGGTGATCTTGCCGCCGAGGCAGCGGATCTGGCCCAGCAGGCCAGCGACCTGCAGGCCCTCACAAACAGCCTGCTGGCCAGCACCGACAAGATGCTGGCGGGCCTGACCGATGTGGCAGGCTCCACCACTGCAGCCGAGGCGGACCTGAACAAGGGTGCCGAGGGAAGCCTGCCTGAGCAGACGGTGACGGTGGAGCAGCTCAAGGCAACGCCCACCCCCGCACCGGAGCAGACCGCGCCCCCCGCGCCAGAATCCGCGCCGGAGGGTGACAGCACCCCCGCGCCGACCGAGGCCCCGCAGCCTGACAACGGCGGTGCCGCCGGTGAGACCATCAATGTTACGATGAACGGTACGGCCCAGACGATGGATCTGGTGCGCTGCCTTGCCATGGTCGCGCAGAATGAGCTTGGCCCCAACGCCCCCGCCGAGGCCTACAAGGCGCAGTGTGTGGCGACCCACTGCTGGATCCTCAGCCAGTCGGGCTACCCGTCCGTGCTGGGCGCAGAGCCGGGCGCTGCGGCGCTGGCCGCTGCGCAGGAGGTCGCCCATGTGCTGGTAACCTACAACGGGCAGGTCTGCTTCACCCCGTACTTTGCATCGGCCAGCACGGGCACGGCCTCCGCAGCCGAGGTCTGGGGCAATGACCGCGCCTGGCTGCAGGCCGTGGACAGCCCGTATGACCAGAGCGTGTCCAGCCACTGGAACACGAACGGCAATTCCAGCGGCACGGCCCGCTTCTCCCGCCAGACGCTGCAGGACCGCATCCGCGATGTGATGGACATTGACCTGTCCGGCGTGGACCCCAACAGCTGGTTCACGATCCAGTCCGCCAACCAGTACGGCTGGGTTGCCAAGATCCAGGTCGGCCCGGACGCGGGCGTCGGCACCGTCAGCGGGCGCTGGTTCCGCGAGAATCTGCTGGCCCGCCAGAGCGTTGACGGGCGCAGCCTGCGCAGCCAGTGCTTTACCGTCAGCTACAATGCGGAGCTGGACTGCTTTATCTTTGATGTCTACGGCTACGGCCACGGCTGCGGCATGTCCCAGTGGGGTGCCATCGGCTACGCCCGCAACGGCTGGGGCTATCAGGACATTTTGACGCATTATTTTGTAGGGACGACGATTACGACCTATTGATAGTACAGAAAAAGAGCGTGTGCAAGAAATGGCACACGCTCTTTTTTGGCAGTAACATCCACCGCACGGCGGGAATCCCTCCGACCTCGCTTCGCTCGGCCACCTCCCTTTGACAAGGGAGGCTTTAAAGGCCCCCTTGTTAAAGGGGGCTGTCACCGAAGGTGACTGGGGGATTCCGCCGCGCGGTGGTTATAGCAACTCCTCCCCATCCAGCACCGCTTTCGCCAGCACGTCCCCATTATAAGTCAACTCCAGATGAAAAAACGGCGCGTTCTCTGCCAGCAGCTTGAAAAAGATCTTGTCCCCCTGCCAGATCGGCAGGTCCTGCACGGCGGCCTTGTCCACCCATTCCAGACAGCCCTCGTCACAGTCGGTCATCTCGCCGCAAAAATCCGTGCAGGTGTACAGGTGCATCCGCTCGGCCGGCCACGGGGCACAGTAAAAATCCACAATGCCGCGGTACTGCGGCGTGCGCATCGTCAGGCCGGTCTCCTCCCGCACCTCGCGCAGGGCACAGGCCAGCGCGTCCTCGCCCGGCTCAAACTTGCCGCCGACCCCGACCCATTTGTCGTGGTTGACATCGTTTTTCTTTTTGATGCGGTGCAGCATCAGATAGGCACCGTCCTTTTCAAGATAACACAGGGTCGTCTGCAGAAATTCCATGGCTGACTCCTTACTTACTACATATTTATACCGCCCGCCGCAGATACTACCATAAAAAACCAGGGAGGAATTGGTATGAAGGCCACTGGCATCGTGCGCAGGATCGACGAGCTGGGGCGCGTGGTCATCCCGAAGGAGATCCGCCGCGTGCAGCATATCCGCTCGGGCGATTCGCTTGAGATTTTTATGGAGGAAAACGGCGAGGTCGTCTTTAAAAAATACTCTCCGCTGGCGGAGCTGGGCGAGCCGGCCGCCGTCTACGCCGATGTGCTGGCACGGCGGCTCGGCTGTGGTGTGCTGGTCTGCGACCGGGAGCATATCGTGGCGGCAGCCGGTGCGGGCAAGAATGAGCTGCTCCACCGTGAGCTGCCGCCCGAGCTGGACCGCCTTTTGAAAAAGCGGCGGCTCTACACCGCCCCCGCAAACCCCGACCGGCGGATCAGGCTGGGCGGGCGGTGGCTGCTGTGCGCGGCACCGATTCTGGTACACGGCGATATTGAGGGCGGTGTGCTGCTGCCCGGCAGCGCCCGGGACCCGCTGCCCGAGGCCGAAGTCATCCGCGCGGCGGCCACCGCTGCGGAATTTCTGGCGCGGTGGATGGAGGAGTGAGGGGCAGAGCGCTGTAGGGGCCGGACATGCCCGGCCCGGGGGTTGGTGCGATTGCCCGTGAACGGGTTGCCCCCGTAATGCTGCGGGCCGGGCATGCCCGGCCCCTACATATTATATAATAGGGAAACTGCACAAGCCGATTGTGACGAAACTGTTAAACTTACAGAAAAATCGGGAAAACCTCTTGACAGTTCGCAAAACGGTACTATAATAAACTTAGCACTCGGAGATAAGGAGTGCTAAACAAACCGAAAGCAAACCAAAGGAGATGAGCAGCATGGCGATGGATGCGCGCAAGCAGCGTATATTGGAAGCCATTGTTGCCCTGTACGCCAACGGCGGTGAGCCGGTCGGCTCCGGCCTGCTGGCGAACTACTTTGACATGGCACTGTCCAGTGCGACGCTGCGCAATGAGATGGCCGCGCTGACAAAGCTGGGCCTGCTGGAGCAGCCCCACACCAGTGCGGGCCGCGTACCCAGCGCCCAAGGCTACCGGTACTACCTCGACCACCTGATCGATGCACCGAAGGCCTGCGCCCTGCCGGAGGCAGACCGCGCGCACATTGACGAGCTTTTCGCCGCCATGGACGCCGAGCCGGAAAAGCTGGTGCCCGCCGCCGCCCGCAGTCTGGCAGATTTGACAGGCTGCGCCGCCGCTGCAACAACACCGCAGGCACCGGATCTCTGCATCGCACACTTTGAGGTCGTGCAGGTCGGCCGCTACAGCGCCGCTGTGCTGGCTGTGACCAGCGCAGGCGGCGTGCGGACCCGTGTGGCCCGCGTCGATACCGGCCTGACCCGCGACGATGCCGCCAACCTTGCCCAGCTGCTCAACCGGGGGCTGACCTTTGTGGCCCCGCAGGACCTCAGCCCGATGCTGATGGCCAGCATGGTACTGGCAGCGGGGGAACGGCTGGCCCCCGTGGTCATGGCCGCGCAGGCGCTTGTCACCACCGGCCCGCAGGCCTGTCTGGAGGGCGCGCAATATCTGGCAAAGATGCCCGATGTGCGCCAGAATCTCGGCACACTGCTCGAGATCTTCTCCGACAATGCAGCCGCGACCGAATTGATCCGCCCCGAGGGCAACCGCATCACAGCCACGCTCGGCAGCGACCTTGACCCCGAGATGCCGGGTGCCTGCATCGTCAGCAAGCGGTATCTTGCCGGCGGCGGCCTGACCGGCTCGGTGGCGCTGATCGGCTCCACCCGCATGGAATACCAGCGGCTGCTGCCAATCCTCGACTACTTTGCCGCAAAGCTGGGGCAGAGTATGGCCGGGCAGGGCCAATAATTGGAAAGAAGGAGACCCGCAATGAGCCACGAAAAAGAAACCAAGCAGACGCCCGCCGCAGAGACCAAGGCGCCTGAGACCGAGGCCAAGGCCCCTGAGCAGGAGACCCCCAAGGCCGAGAAGCCCGAGGCAAAGCACGAGGGTAAGCAGCACCACGAGACAGCGGCCTTGCAGGCTAAGCTGGACGAGGCGGAGAAAAAGAACGAGGAGCTGAAAAATCAGCTGCTCCGCACCGCCGCCGAGTATGAGAACTACCGCAAGCGCAGCCAGCGCGAGGCCGACCAGAAGTTCAATGACGGTGTGTCCCACGCCGTGACCCAGATCTTGGGTATTTTGGATACGCTGGATATGGCCGCCAACGCCGCCTGTGCCGATGAAAATTATAAGAAGGGCGTCACGATGACGCTCGACAAGGCCGCCAAGGCGCTGGAGGCGCTGCACATCACCGAGATCGAAGCGCTGAACCAGCCGTTTGACCCCAACCTTATGAACGCCGTTTCGCAGGCCCCCGCCGCTGACGGGCAGGAGAGCGGCAGCGTGGTGCAGGTTTTCCAGAAGGGCTACAAGATCGGCGATAAGATCATCCGCCACGCAATGGTCGTTGTCGCAGAATAAGGCGAACCGGATCGCAAGATCCGTTTCCACATACATTGACATTCACTACTGTTCAAAGCAAATTTGAAGGGAGTTTTATTTATGAGTAAGATTATCGGTATTGACCTTGGTACTACCAATAGCTGCGTCGCTGTCATGGAAGGCGGCGAGCCCGTTGTCATCGCAAACGCCGAGGGCGCCCGCACCACCCCGTCTGTCGTCGGCTTCACCAAGACCGGCGAGCGTCTGGTCGGTCAGGTCGCAAAGCGTCAGGCCATCACCAACCCCGAGAATACCATCTCCTCTATCAAGCGTAAGATGGGCACCGCCGAGAAGGTTCACGCCGGCGGCAAGGACTACACCCCCGAAGAGATCAGCGCTATGATCCTGAGCAAGCTGAAGGCTGACGCCGAGGCTTATCTGGGCGAGCCTGTCACCGAGGCAGTCATCACTGTCCCCGCTTACTTCAACGACAGCCAGCGTCAGGCCACCAAGAACGCAGGCACCATCGCCGGCCTGAATGTCAAGCGTATCATCAACGAGCCGACCGCTGCTTCTCTGGCCTACGGCATTGATAAGGAAGCCGACCAGAAGATCATGGTCTACGACTTGGGCGGCGGTACCTTCGATGTCTCCATCATCGAGATGGGCGACGGCGTTACCGAAGTTCTGGCCACCAACGGTGATACCCATCTGGGCGGCGATGACTTCGATGAGCGCATCATCAACTGGATGGCTGAGGACTTCCAGCGCGAGAACAACATCGACCTGCGCAAGGATAAGATGGCTGCCCAGCGTTTGAAGGAAGCCGCTGAGAAGGCCAAGATCGAGCTGTCCAGCGCCACCACCACCAACATCAACCTGCCGTTCATCACGGCTGACGCCAACGGCCCCAAGCATCTGGATATGACCCTGACCCGCGCAAAGTTCAATGAGCTGACCGCTGATCTGGTCGAGCGCACGATGACCCCCGTCCGCAAGGCTCTGGCTGATGCCGGCCTGAAGGCTTCTGACTTGGCCAAGGTGCTGATGGTCGGCGGCTCCACCCGTATCCCCGCCGTCTATGACGCTGTCAAGAAGGAGCTGGGCTGCGAGCCGTTCAAGGGCATCAACCCCGATGAGTGCGTTGCTGTCGGCGCTTCCATTCAGGGCGGCGTTCTGCAGGGCGATGTCAAGGGCCTGCTGCTGCTGGATGTCACCCCGCTGAGCCTCGGCATCGAGACGCTGGGCGGTGTCTGCACCAAGATCATCGACCGCAACACCACCATCCCCACCAAGAAGAGCCAGATCTTCTCCACCGCTGCGGACAACCAGCCCAGCGTTGAGGTCAATGTCCTGCAGGGCGAGCGTGAGTTTGCCCGCGACAACAAGAGCCTCGGAACCTTCCATCTGGACGGCATTGCTCCGGCTCCCCGCGGTGTGCCTCAGATTGAAGTCACCTTCGATATTGATGCCAACGGTATTGTGCATGTAAGCGCGAAGGATCTGGGCACCGGCAAGGAGCAGAGCATCACGATCACTGCCTCCACCAACATGAGCAAGGACGACATCGACAAGGCTGTCAAGGACGCCGAGCAGTATGCCGCCGAGGACAAGAAGCGCCGCGAGGAAGTCGATGTGCGCAACAACGCCGACCAGATGGTCTTCCAGACCGAGAAGGCGCTGGGCGAGTTCGGCGACAAGGTCTCCGCTGAGGAGAAGAGCGAGGTCGAGACCAAGCTCTCCGCCCTGAAGGAAGCCCTGAAGTCCGGCAGCATTGACGACATCAAGGCAAAGCAGGATGACCTGCAGAAGGCTTTCTACGCCATCAGCGAGAAGGTCTACCAGCAGGCCGCTCAGGCACAGGGCCAGCAGCCCGGTGCACAGCCCGGCAATGACGCCGGCGCACAGCCCAAGGATGACGGCGCCGTTGACGCCGACTTCCATGAGGTCTAAGCTGTAACAAACCCATAATAAGGCCGCCGCTGGGCAAACCCGGCGGCGGCCCTTGGGGGTTATAGAGAAAGTTAAAATAAAGCCTTCCCCCCTCGGGGGAAGGTGGCCGCAGGCCGGATGAGGGGCGGCGCTGCCGTGGCAGCCTGTTTATGGGCAATCGCCGGCAGCTCCCACCTCATCAGTCCGCTGCGCGGACAGCTTCCCCTCGGGGAAGCCTTTTCACAACCCATAAATAGAGGGGATAGATTCTATGGCAGAAAAACGAGATTACTACGAGGTGCTGGGGATCGGCAAAAACGCCACCGATGCCGAGATCAAAAGCGCCTACCGCAAGCTGGCCAAAAAGTACCACCCGGATCTGAACCCCGGCGATAAGGATGCCGAGGAAAAGTTCAAGGAGGTCAACGAGGCCAACGATGTTCTTTCCGACCCGAACAAGCGCAAGCGCTATGACCAGTTCGGTTTCGCTGGGGTCGATCCCAACTATGGGGCCGGCCAGCCCGGCGGCGGCTTCGGTGGCGGCTTTGGCGGCGCAGGCGGTGTGGACCTGGGTGACATCTTCGGCGATCTGTTCGGCGGCGGTGGCTTCGGCGGGTTTGGCGGCTTCGGCGGCTCGTCCCGCAGCAACCCCAATGCACCGCGCAAGGGCCATGACATTCAGGCCAATGTGATCCTGACCTTTGAGGAAGCAGCCCATGGCTGTGCCAAAAAGGTCACACTGAGCCGTCAGCAGACCTGCCCGGACTGCAACGGTAACGGCTGCGCCCCCGGCACCAGCCCGGAGACCTGCACCGAATGCGGCGGCCGCGGCTATGTCGTGACCCAGCAGCGCACGCCGTTCGGCGTGATGCAGAGCCAGCAGCCCTGCCCGCACTGCGGCGGCCGCGGCACCATCATCAAGAACCCCTGCAAGACCTGCCGCGGCACCGGCAAGACCAGTGCCCGCAAGACGCTGGAGGTCAAGGTGCCCGCAGGCATTGACGATGACCAGAACATTGCACTGCGCGGTCAGGGCGATGCAGGCACCAACGGCGGCCCCGCCGGTGATGTGATCGTCCATGTGACGGTCAAGCCCGATGCCGTGTTTGAGCGCGACGGCTATGATGTGTATGTCCGCGTGCCCATTACCTACTCTCAGGCTGTGCTGGGCGCCGAGATCGAGGTGCCCACCGTGGACGGCAAGGTCGCACAGCGCATCCCCGAGGGCACCCAGAGCGGCACCAAGTTCCGCCTGCGCGGTCAGGGCATTCAGTATCTGAACGGCCGCGGCCGCGGTGACCAGTATGTCATCGTGGATGTGGAAATTCCCAAAAAGCTGAACCGCACCCAGCGCGAAGCCCTGAAGGCATTTGAGGACAGCCTGAAGGACGAGAACTACGAGAAGCGCAAGAGCTTCTTCAAAAACCTGAAGGATCGGTTCATGTCTTAAATTTTGAACAGCCCGCCCCGGCAATGTGGAAAACATTGCCGGGGCGGGGCTTTATTTTATGAATGGCATGTTGCAGGGCGGCCAGTCCTCTGGCCGCCGCAGGGGGCAACCCTTTATCCGACAAATTCCATTTCGGTATACTCGGTACTGCCGCTCAAAAATGCGTCAGCATCAATGGTAGCGTATCGGGTCATGCAGTCGTGATCAAGATCGTAGCCGATGTTTAGCAGCAACCGACCATCGTCCAGCATAGTAACAGGATAGTAAGGCGATACCCCGGCGGGCGGGTCCACCTGCGCAATCTGCGTGCCTTGCAGGTCGTATACTGTGAGGGTGCCCGGGTTGCTGCTCATTGTGAAAAGCCACTGTAGTTCTCCGTTTTGGCGCAGGTCACGAAGCGACACATTCACCATAAGTCCTAAATCTTCCTGCGTGCCGTTGCCGCCTACACGCAGAACGGACATTTTAATGCCCTCCTCCTCCGACCGGGAGTGTTCGCCGGTGAAGTAGAAATCGTCTCCGGATTTCCCAAGGTAGGTGTAATAGACATAACCGCTGCCGTTGTCTGCACCATTATACGGAAACTCTGCAATTTTCGTGGTGGGCTTTCCGGTTGTGGCATCCGTCAGGTCGTACTCGAGCATAGAGTTCTGCAAAAGGGCATCGGAAATTTCCGGGTCACTCGTGAAGGGAACAGGGTGGTCTGAAATGAGACGCGCAGTCACGGCAAAATTACCGGCGGCATCCGGTGCGGCGGCTGTCTCGGCGGGCAAGTCCCATGGCGTTGTCTCACCGGTTTGCAAATCGAGACGGAACCCGCTTGCTGTGTCATAAGGGGCAAGACCGCCTGTGCAATAAAAATAACGGTCGCTGTATAAGACAACGGTCGAGGCGTATGAGTCAAAAGGAATCTCATGTGTTTTGGTGCCATCAGGCGACAGGGCAATGATTTTGTTGTCGCGGTCTCGGTTGCAGGTGAGCAGATATACTGCATTGCTTGTCACATACGGGTCGGCAAGGCACCAATCGTCGCAACTATAAAACAGAGAAACCTGCCCGGCATTCAGGTCGTTTTTGTAAACGTTCGTTCCGATATAGTCAAACTGGTCATTAAGGGCGGGCATGACATCATAGACAACATCCTGCGCATAGCGGTGGCTGTAAGTATAGAGTGGGCCGGTCTCGGCCGCAGCGGGCTCGCTTGTCGGTTCAGCGGTGGCTTCGGTCTCCGGCAAAGTCTCAGCAGTTGCAGTTTCCGCCGCCGGGGCGCAGGCGGTCAGGGTGAACAGCGCGGCAGCAAGGATAGAGGCAAGTCGTTTCATAACAGAGGCTCCTTTCAACTTTTCATTTGTGACCAGCTTACACCCCGGTTGTGTCCGAGTTGTTACACGGAAAGAAGATTTGATAAAATATTTTGTTTTTATGTTTTTCGGGTCGTTGCAGGGATCGGCGTCCCCGATGCTGCAAACAAAACAGGGGAGAGCACCATACCCGGCGCTCTCCCCTTGCTTATGTTTAAAATTCTTTTGGTTCTTTTCTTATAAGAAAAGAACACCCGTACTCCTCGTACCCTTAAAAGCCGTGCTTCTCCAGCAGCTTGCGGCCCATCAGGACGCCCATGACGGAGGCCATCATCAAACCGCGCGTCCAGCCGGAGGAATCGCCAAGGCAGTGCAGACCGGCAATGTTCGTCTCCAAGTCGGTGTCCATCTTGACCTTGTTGGAGTAGAACTTCAGCTCAGGGCTGTACAGCAGCGTTTCGGGGCTGGCAAAGCCGGGCACGACCTCGTCCATCATCTTGATGAACTCGATGATGTTGACCATGGCGCGGTAGGGCATGGCAGCCGTGATGTCACCGGCCACGGCGTCCTTCAGGGTCGGGCGCACATTGGTGCGGGCCAGCTCATTGGCCCAGGTGCGCTTGCCGTCCAGAATATCACCGTAGCGCTGCACCAGAATGTGGCCTGCGCCCAGCATGTTCGTCAGCTCGCCGACCTTCTGCGCGTAGGCAATGGGCTGGTTGAACGGCTCGGTGAAATTGTGGCTGACGAGGATCGCAAGGTTGGTGTTGTTGCTCTTCTTCTCCTTGAAGCTGTGGCCGTTGACAACGGCCAGATCGTTGTCGTAGTTTTCCTGCGCGACAAAGCCGCCGGGGTTCTGGCAGAAGGTGCGCACCTTGTTGCGCCACGGGGCCGGGTAACCGATCAGCTTGCCCTCATACAGGACCTTGTTGATCTTCTCCATGATTTCGTTGCGGCACTCAACACGGACGCCGATGTCAACGGTGCCGGGCTTGTGGGCAATGTTGTGCTCGGCGCAGATCTTCTCCAGCCAGTCCGCGCCGCGGCGGCCGGTGGCAATGACGACCTGCTTGGCCAGCACATCGCGGGTGCCGTCCTTCTCACGCAGGCGCACGCCCTTGCAGACAGAATCCTCCAGAATGATGTTCTCGCACTCGGTGTTGAAGAGCATCTCCACACCGGCGGCAGCCAGATGGTTCTGGATATTGAGGTAGAGCTGCTGGGCTTTCTCGGTGCCAAGGTGGCGGATGGGGCAGTCAACCAGCTGCAGACCGGCCTGAATGGCGCGCTTGCGGATGTCCTTGATATCGGGGCCCTCGTATATGCCCTCGACCTTCGGGTCGGCGCCGAATTCCAGATAGATCTTATCGGTGTAGTCGATCAGCTCCTGCGCGAAATCCTCACCGATCAGGTCGGGCAGCTCGCCGCCGACCTGATAGGACAGCGAAAGCTTACCGTCCGAGAACGCACCCGCACCGGAAAAACCGGTCGTGATGGCGCAGGTCGGCTTGCAGTTGACGCAGACGCCGGTCTTGTCCTTGGGGCAGTGCCGCTTTTCCACGGGCTTACCCTTTTCGACAAGCAGGATCTTGTGGGGGGTGCTGCCTTTGCGCAGCAGCTCCAGTGCGGTGAAAATGCCGGCGGGGCCGGCGCCTACGATGATCAGATCATACATGGGTGGGGGTTCTCTCCTTTAAAAATAACTTGCGAACCTTCGCGCGGGAAACAGAATAAGGGCAAACGGAGCTTGTAGGGGCGGATTCTATATCCGCCCGTGCCCGTTTGCTGATGGCACGGCGCTGCGGGCGCATATAGAATGCGCCCCTACGGTGTCACGGAACGGTTATTCACCGTCCTCCGACACATCCTTGCTCTCGGCGTTGTAGACGACGGGGCCGTCCATGGGAATACCGCTCTCGGCGGCCTCGGCCTCGTCCAGCGCATCGCCGATGGCGGACATCGCGGCGCTTGCGGCGGCGTTGGCCATGCGGTCCAGCGTGCGCAGCTCCATGGCTGCGTACAGCACGCAGCCCAGATTCAGCGCACCCTCGACAATGAGCAGGATGCCGCAGAGCATCGTCACGCCGATGGCGGCGTCAAAGGGGTGCAGCACCAGCACAACGCCCAGTGCAACCGAAACGAGGCTGAGCAACAGCAGCAGCCACCATTTCTGCCCCTTGCGTTTGGCAAGGTCAATGGCGGTGCCGATGCGGCTCAGGCCGTCCACAACGATGAAGATACCGAACACAACGGGCAGGAAGCTGGCGACCACCTGCGGCCTGACCAGCGTAAACACGCCGATGCACGCCGTAATGACGCCGCCCACCAGCATGAACGGCGCGGTGAAGCCTGTGCCGCGGATGCGCGCATACTGCACCAGACAGACGATGCCGGTGATCAGCACAACAGCCCCGAAGGCATAGCAGATCCAGAGCAGACTGGTCTGGGGCATGACGAGCAGCATCATGCCGATGACGATATACGCGATGCTCAGCAGCATCATTCCGGTCTTGATATAGCGCAGCATAGGCGGCAGCTCCTTTTTTGTGCGGGCAGGCCCGCGTTATTTCTCGGCCGCCTGCATGGCCTTGGCAGCAGCCACGATCAGATCGGCACAGGCCTCGCGGCCCAAGGTGGCGTTCAGGCAGAGGTCGTAGTTCTTGGCCTCGCCCCAGCGGTTTTCGGTGTAGTAATTGTAGTAGCTTGCGCGGGCACGGTCGTGCTTGGCCAGCTGGGTCTCCCACAGGCGGTCGGGCATATCCTTGGCATCGGGGCGGGTCTTGGCAAATTCAATGCGGGCGTCCAGCGGCGCATAGACAAAGGTGCGCAGCACATTCTCCCGCTCGCGCAGCACATAGTCGCCGCAGCGGCCCAGAATAACGCAGGGCCCCTTGGCAGCCAGCTCCTTGATGACATTGCTTTGCAGGATATAGACCTGATCGGCCAGCGGCATCGTGTTGCCCATCATGTACAGGCTGTAGATCAGGCTGCCGCTGCGCTGGTTCTCGCTGGCGGCAATGGCCTCTTCGGTCAGGCCGCTCTTTTTGGCCGCAAGGGTGATCAGCTCCTTGTTGTACAGGGGGATACCCAGCTTATCTGCGACGGCCTGTGCGATCTCGCTGCCGCCGGATGCATATTCACGCGCCATAGTAATGACCATAGGTTCCTTCATACTGATACACCTCGCTGATATTTTGTATAGTATGTGCAAAAAGACATACTATTCTGTTTGTATTATACCCTTAAATTGTGGAAAACGCAAGAAGATTTGCCGGAATTTTGCCGTGCAGGGGCGGATGCAGGTCGATGCAAGCATCGACCCCTACAATAAAAACTGCCCGCGGCACAACACCGCGGGCAGGAAAAACAGGATGCTGAATTTTATTCGGTCACTTCGCCGGAAATCTCCTTGATGGCGGAAACCGTTGCCGCCAGATTCTGCATGTCGCTGGGCACGATCAGCTTGGTGGCCTTGCCGTCAGCGACCTTCTCCATGGCCTCCATGCTGCGCAGGGCCAGATAGTTGTGGTTGGGGTTCGCCTCGTTGATCATGCGGATGGCATCAGCCTGCGCCTTCTGCACGGTCAGCAGGGCTTCGGCCTCGCCCTCAGCCTCGCGGATGCGCTGCTGCTTGACAGCCTCGGCGCGCAGGATGGCGGACTCCTTCTCGCCCTCGGCGCGGGTGATGGCGGCCTGCTTTTCGCCCTCGGCCAGCAGAATGGACGCGCGCTTCTCGCGGTCGGCCTTCATCTGCTTTTCCATCGCCTGACGGATCTCGACCGGCGGCTCGATGTTCTTCAGTTCAACGCGGTTGACCTTGATGCCCCAGCGGTCGGTCGCCTCATCAAGGCTGGCCGTGATCTTGGTGTTGATAAGGTCGCGGCTGGTCAGCGTTTCGTCCAGCGTCATCGAGCCGATGATGTCGCGCAGCGTTGTGGCGGAAAGATTCTCAATGGCCTGAATCGGGCGGTTGACGCCGTAGGCGTACATCTTGGCATCGAACACCTGAAAAAAGACAACGGTGTCGATCATCATCGTGACATTGTCGCGGGTGATGACGGGCTGCGGGGGAAAGTCGGCGGCCTCCTCCTTCAGGGAGACCTTGCGGGAGATGCGCTCCACAAAGGGGGTGCGGATGTGCAGGCCCGCGCCCCAGGTGTCCTTGTATACGCCAAGCCACTCAGTGACATAGGCGTTGGACTGGGGGACGATGACGATGCAGCGCACCAGCACCACAAGAATAACGATGAGCAAAAGGGCAAAAATGAACAGCATAGGGTCTCCTCCTTTTTTTTAAACCGCGGCCGCATCGGCGGTCACGGGAACTACGATAAGCACGGCACCGTCCACGGCGGTGACCTGACAGCGCGTACCCTTGGCAAGCGGCACACCGGCGCGGGCCTGCCAGTCAAGGCCGTCCACCCGCACGCGGCCCGGCATGCCGGGCTCAATATCCACCAGCACAACGCCCTGCTTGCCGATGGTCAGCGGCGAGCCGTTTGTGACAGGGGGCTGCGCATGGCCGCGGCGGCGCAGCAGGCCGGGCACCATCAGCGCCAGCGTCACGGCGGAAACTACGGCAAAGACCAGCAGCTGCCAGCCGAAGCTGACGGTGAACAGGCTGACGACCATGGCCGCCGCTGCGCCCACGGCAAACCAGACCGAGACAAGGGCCGTGGTGGCGGCCTCGACCGCGATAAAGGCAACGATGGCAGCCAGCCAGAGTATCGTATCAAACCACATAAAAAACACTCCCTTCTGCAGGATCATCTTGTGAACACTGTAACATTCTGCCGTTGTTCTGTCAAGATTTTGACAAAAATTTTACAGCAGCGCCGCAAAGGTGTCCTCGTTGTACACCTGCACCCCGTTGGCCTTCAAAAGGGCTGCGGTCAGGCCGTCCCCGCTGATTCTGCGGTGGCGGAAGGTCCCATCATAGATTGTGCCGCTGCCGCAGCTGGGGCTGTTGGCCTTCAGGATAGCGGTGCGGCAGTTGTACAGCCGGGCCAGCTGCAGGGCAGCCTCGGCCCCGCGGCGGTACTGCGCCGTCACATCGGCTCCGGTCTCGGTCAGGACACGGTCGCCGCAGCGCTCGGCCGGCGGGCGGGGTGTGGGCAGGCCGCCGTAGACCTCGGGGCAGACGGGGATCAGGGTGTGGCCGCTCTGCCGCAGGGCCTGCAGCAGGGCGGGGCAGGCGTTGTCGCCGCCGGAGTATTTGCAGGCGATGCCCAGCAGGCAGGCGCTGACGAGGATATTCATAAAAGCACCGGCTTTCCGTAAAATATGCGTTACAGACAGTGTAGCATAAAAAGGGGAGGGACTGCAATGAAAAACTGGTTGGAGCGCGCGCCCCGCACCATGGGCGATTGGCTGGCACTGGCGGCAGGCACGGCGCTGCTGCTGGCGGCGGCAGGGCAGCTGCCGGGCCTGCTGCGCGCCGCAGCGGGACTGCTGGCACTGCTTGCGCCGTTCGGCTGGGGGCTGGTGCTGGCCTATGTGCTGGACATTCCCACCCGCTTTTTTGCAGCAAAGCTGTTCGGCGGGCGGCGCGGCGGGGCGCTGGCGGTCAGCTATGCGCTGCTGTTTGGGGTGCTGGCCCTGCTGGCGGCGCTGGTCGTGCCCCAGCTGGTGCAGAGCCTGACCGCCTTTGCCGGGCGGCTGGGCGCGTATGAGGAAACGCTGCGCCGCCTGCTGGCCTGGGTGCAGGCAACCTTCGGCATCGACACGGCCACCGCCGGGCGGCTGGTGCAGGCCGCGGGGCGCGCCCTGCAGGGCTGGCTGGCTGCGTTGTCCCGCACGGCGGCGCAGTCAGCGGCCAAGGCTGCATCCGGTGCGGCGGGGGCGGCAGCGGATGCCTTTGTTACGCTGGCCGTCAGCATCTATCTGCTGTCCGGCAAGGCGGAGCTTCTGCAGGCGGCGCGGTGCTGCCTGCGGGCCGCCCTGCCGCCCGGTGCGGCTGCGGGGGTGCTTTCGGTCTGCCGGCTGGCAAACCGGATCTTCAGCGGCTATCTCGGCGGGCAGCTGGTCGATGCCCTGCTGGTCGGCGGCGAGACCTTTGCGCTCATGTCGATCTTCGGGCTGGAGTATGCGCCGCTGCTGGCGGTGCTGGTCGGGGTGACGAACATTGTGCCGGTGCTGGGGCCGTTCCTCGGCGCGGTGCCGGGTATTGTGATTTTGCTGCTGGAGGCCCCGTGGAAGGCGGCGGAGTTTGCCATCATCATCTTTGTAGTCCAGCAGGTGGACGGCAACTTTATTGCGCCGCGTATTCTGGGCGGCGCCACCGGCCTGCCCGGGCTGGGGGTGCTGCTGGCCATCGTGGTGGGCGGGGCGTGGTTCGGCATCCCCGGCATGGTGCTGGGCGTGCCGACGCTGGCTGTGCTGGCGGCGCTGGCCCGCCAGGCGGTGGGGGCCGGGCTGACCGCACGCGGTCTTGATGCAGACGGTGCCCCCGCCCGTAAGAACCCACCCCCGCAATAGCAGGTGCAGCCCTGCCGCCCGAAGAAAATTCACACCTTATCTATTGCAATGCGCCCGTGTATGGCATACAATGTCAATAATGCGGTCATTCCGCAGATCTTATGACAAAGAGGGGCGGAGCATTTGAACGAAAAACACATCTGGTCCAAAAGGCCGGAGTCTATGCTGGACTGGTTCTGCGTGGTCGGGGCCTGTATAGCATTTTACCTGCTTTTGAACAATCTGGGGTATTTCCTTGGGCGCATCGGCATTTTTATCAACATTCTGTCGCCGTTTGCGGGCGGCATCGTCATCGCCTATATCCTTGACCCGATGGTCAAATTCTTCTATGTCAAATTGTTCAAGGAGAAGAAGGGCACGCGCGGCTTTGCCATCCTGCTGGCCTACGCCGTGGCGATCCTGCTGCTTATGCTGCTGGCCTGGCTGGTCGTGCCGCAGATCGTAAACAGCATCGGTATGCTGTTCACGAACTTCCCCAGCTACATACAGGGCGTGCAGGAAATGCTGCTCTATGTCCAGAGTGAGTACGGCATCGACCTGCAGCAGGCCACCAAAATGCTCGATGATTCCGAGGCCATGGTCAAGGAAATCTATGCGATGGCCACCAATGCCATGCCGCAGATCGTGGCAAGCATCGGCAGCGTGGCGTCCAACTTTGTGGCGATCTTCACCTCGATCGCGGCCAGTATCTACATGCTGGCGGACAAGGACCATCTGCTGCACCAGCTGCGCACGCTGGCGCACGCCTTCCTGCCGGAGCAGGTGGCCTCCAACACGCTGCGCATCTGCCACTACGCCAATGTAAACTTTACGGGCTTTTTTGTGGGCAAGATCATCGACTCCGCCATCATCGGTGTTATCACCTTTGTAGCCATGACGATCCTGCGGCTTGACTTTGCCGTGCTGATCAGCGTGTTTATCGGCATTACGAACATCATCCCGGTGTTCGGTCCCTTTATCGGCGCGATCCCAAGCGTATTTATCCTGCTCTTGATAGATCCGCTGCAGGCCGTCATCTTCTGTGTGCTGATCCTCATCATCCAGCAGCTGGACGGCAACTTCATCGGCCCCAAGATCCTCGGGTCGTCCATCGGCATCTCGGCACTGTGGATTCTCTTTTCGATCGTGGTCGGCGGCGATCTGTTCGGCATCGTCGGCATGGTCGTGGGCGTGCCGGTCTTTGCCACCCTCTACGGTCTGGCGCAGGAGTTTGTCCACTATGCGCTGGATAAGCGCGGCATCGACAGCGATGGCAACCCGGTAGAACACGAAGCCGAAGATACAGAAAATGTGTTTGAGTAAAGGGGGACGAAAGCCCCTCAGGCCTCGTAAACTCGGCCAGCTCCCCACTTCGTGAGGAGCCTTTTTGCGCGGGCTTTGCCCGCGTGAAAGCCTCCTCGCATAGCGGGGAGG
>ERZ834769.1695-NODE-1695-length-18315-cov-3.560898_pt1 | contig 18315 bp, 18 predicted proteins | sample MGYA00519690_ERZ834769 | MGnify/ENA primary metagenome ERZ834769 (study PRJEB31850, sample SAMEA3708760) | human gut metagenome | biome: human gut; feature: human-associated habitat; material: faeces | place: China | collected 2014 ... | reverse complement strand
TACTAAAAATAGAATCACTGCACCTAAGCCTAATAATGATATTAAATCTGTTAAAGTTCCTACAATTAGTCCAATTACAAAAGCTATAAAAATTACTAATATAAATATTGCTATATCCATACAGCATCTTCTTTTTTTGTCTTTTTTAAAGCATATATCTACTTGTGGTTCCATAATATAAAGCACCCCCTACTCATATTAGGATTACTATATAATATGTCGATATGTGTAGTTTTGTGACAAAAATGGGGAAAAAGGGGTCTGACCCCTTTTTCCCCATTTTTTAGTTTATTTGTCTTGTTTGTTTTATCATTAAATCTCCAAACACTGCATAGCCTGTTGTTGGGTCATTTACTAATACATGTGTTACTGCTCCGCACAAATTTTCCGTTTTGTATTATTGGTGCTCCACTCATTCCGTTGTATTATTCCACCTGTTAAATTTAATAATTCTTGGTCTGTTACTTTTATTAGCATACTTTTATTATTTGAATTATTGTTTTTATATATTTTTGTAATTTCTATATTATATTCTTTTCTTTCTCCGCCTTCTATTGCTAAAAGAATTTTTGCTTCTCCTTGCTTTATTTCGTTTCTTTTTGCCACTTGTAATTCTTCTAAATTGTCTAAATTAAATTGAGATGTATTTGTTACTTTTCCATATATTCCGAATTCTGTATTTTGCCCTACTGTTCCTATTGTTTGGCTGTTTATTATACTTCCTCTTATTTCTCCTGGTACACCCTCTTTTCCTTTTACTATTGATGACATTCTTGTTGTAACTACTTCTCCGCTTGATATCTTAATTAATTTTTCTGTATCTATATCTACTATTCCATGTCCTAGTGCTGCAAAGTTTTGGCTTGATGGTTCGTAATATGTTATTGTTCCTATTCCTGCTGCTCCATCTCTTACCCATAATCCTATTTTGTATTTGTTGTCTTCTGCTCTTATTGCTTCCATATTTGCCGTATATTCTATTCCTTCTCGCACATATTTTATTCGTAAATCTTGTCCGTTTGAATCATTTACTGTTTCTATTAAATCAGATGTACAAGTTATTTCTTTTTGATTTATTTCTACTATTATATCTCCTTCTTCTATTCCTGTATTTGCATACGGTTTCTGACCATTTATTTCGCTTTTTCCAACTACTAGTACCCCGACTTGTGTATAGTTTTAGTCCTACTAAATTTCCAAGTGGTATTACTGTTGTTTCTGGAATTGTATTTATTTCTAAGTCTTTTATATCAAATAAATTAAATAGGCTTATTGTTGCTGTTTTTTTAGATAATACATTTTTATTATCTATTGTACTAGAAGTTTGCACTGTTTTTTCTTCTTTTTCTTTTAAATACAGTCCAAATGTTGTTCCTAAATTTAATTCTTCTCCTTGAAATATAATTACACTATTGGGTATTGCAGTTATATTTGTTGTGTATGCAAGGATTATTAATAGTAAAAAAATTAGTATCGCTCTTTTTATTTTTTTCATAAAAAAATGGTCACCCTCTTTATTTTTAGAATAACCATTTTTTAAAATTTTAATTCTTTTTTGAAATTAATTTGTTTTTAACTGATTTATTATTGCTCTTTCTACTAATTGATTTAAAGATATGTTATTTCTTTTTGCAACTATTGCAGCTTCTCTATGTAATTCTGGTTTTATTCTTACGTTAAAAGAACCTTTATATTGCTTTTCTGGTTCTTCATTTCTTTTTTTACATAATTCTAAATAGCTATCTATTGCATTTTCAAAATCTTCTTTTAGTTCTTTTACAGAGTTTCCCTCAAAAAGAATAGTGTCTTTTTTTAATCCTTCTACTTTCCCACAGAAGCATTTATCTTCGTCACTGTATTTTATTTCTGCCCAATATTCCTTGTATTTCATGATATTATCCATTGCTTTTCTCCTCCAATTCTTGTATTATTTTTAAAACACTTTCTATAACATACTGTTTTATTATACTCCTATATTTTTATTTTTGCAACTATTGATAGTTGCTTTTGCCGTTTTTAAATACCTCCTTAATGTAAGCATGATTAATAAACATATTTAAATGCCGGTTTTTATTTTTTGTTTAATTTTGTTTTTTGGATTTTTTAAAAATTAATTCTTTTTTTGAAATAAATCTGCTTTGGCAATTTGATTTATTGCCAGAATATATATTATTTTTGTATCATATTTGTGTTTAGAATTCAAGATAAATCTTTCGTGGGATTATTTGTTTTTTCGACAAAAAATGAGTGGACAGAAATTCTGTCCACTCGGGTTCTAAAGTTAGTAATTTATTTGTATATTTAATCCTAATTGATTTTCATCATTTAACTTGCTCAAATCAAGGTATCCTTTTTCTCCCTCTATAACTAATATTCCTCGGTTTTTTGCTTGTTCAACAGTGTACGTACTATCTCCTATTGTTATTGATGTAATTTCGTTTACATATTGTATTTCCACTTTATTGTTATACGCTGTGTATTTATCTGGTATTTCCAATTCTTTTGTAATTATTTTGGCAATATCATCAAAAGCGTTCAATAAATCTGTTTGATTCTTTGCATTTATAAATTTATCTGTAGGTTCTGTTACGAAAACTTTTTGTAATCCTTCAAAATTAGCATTTTTTTCATCTTTTCCATCCTCATCTGCATCTGCTTGCGCATTTGTAAACCCTATTGCATATATAGTTACACCTTTTCCTTTAATAGTGCTAATTTCAGATTCTACTCCATTCCAGGTTATTTTTGCTATATTATCGGTTCCAAATATTGTTGTGCCTCGCTCATTATATGTATAGCCTGGAAATCCCGGTCCTAAAGGATATGTAGGATCTCCATCACTGAAAAATACTAATATATTATTTTTTCCATCTACAATTTTATCATTTGTTTTTTCTAGTGCGCTTTTATAATTTGTACCTGCCCAAATCGTCCAAAAAGCATCATCATTTACAGTCCAGTTATCATACGCTATTCCGTTAAATTTTATTTGGTTTACTGGAATTCCTTCATCTTGCAAATCTTTTACAAATTTCTTTACTTTTTCTTTAAATGCTTTTCCTGTTTCCCCTCTTAAATAAGTTCTCATACTAGAAGATGTATCAACTACTAATATTACATTTTTTTGTTTTACTTCTGTTTTAGCTACTTTTATAGTCTTTTTAACTGTTGTGGTTGCTGTCCCTCTATCCAATTCTATGTCTTTATTTGTAAAAGAATATATTGCAGCTGTATTTTTAATATCCTTTCCTAAGGTTCCTTTTGGTATAGCTTTATATGTAATTGTAATTGTTTCTCCTGCATATATATATATTCCAACATTGTCTTTTGAACTGATGCCTGACAAATTATTATTATTATCGTTCCAATCAACAATTTCTATTTTGTTAGATCCTCTATTTTTTGTGCTACTTACTTTTATATCTGATTCCTCTCTATTTAATTCATCTGTATTCCAATAGTCTAAAAATGTTATAGTGTCATCTACTATTCCGTTATTTGTTATTTCTATAGTATATTCAATCTCATCTCCATATTCAACTGAAGTAGGCTTGGCTGTCTTTTTTACTGTTACGTTTGGTTTATATGTTCCTGGCTCATCTAATTGCATATATCTTTCTCTTGCTAATGCATTATAGTATGAGTCTGACCAATTTTTATATAGAAGATTACCTTTCCATCTTCCATTATTTTTATATGTTGACCTATTTACTAAGCAGTAATAACATTCTAGTTCTGAATTAGTACTGTTAGCATGTGGGTAATAATATTTTGTTGACGTTGTTCCATTATCTGATTTTTCATAACTTTTTGCTACATAATCTATACTTCTATATCCTACATAGTCACTACCTGTTGCTTGTTCGCATTGTCTTTGATGATAATATTGGTCATCTTTTCCTGCGAAGTATAGTTCGTCTGGGTCTACAAATTCTTTGTTTAATGTACTTGTTGCTATTGCATAGTTATTGTAGTATTTTAAGCCTATTGGCATTCCTTGCATAAATGCAATTATAGATATGTTGCTTAATGCTTGTTCCCACTCATCATAGCTTAATTGTGGTAGTCTGTATTCATAGTTTGGGTTCATTCCTTGTGCTTGTGCTGTTGCTTGTGATAAATTTTTTTCTATTGTATTTATTATTATGTCTTTTTTGTGTTGTGCCAATACTGACTCTGCATACGCATCATCATTTTCTGGGTCTGGGTTGTTACTATCGCTAATCCTAAATATATATTGATCGCTACCTACATTATTGTATTGGCCATAATATTGTTGTTCTGCTGATGTTATGTTTTCTAAGCTGTTTATGCTGTTTCCTGTAGAAATTTGCATATCTCCAACTTTTATATTCCCTAAATTCTTTGTTACCCATTGTGTGAATACATAAGATTCTACACAATAATTTATTGCACTGTAATCTTCTTCTTGCTTTACAGTACCTAATGTTTTTCCTGGATTAGTAAATTCTACAAATGCACCACTTTGGTTTTCATAATAAAATTTATATCCTCCCCTTGGATTTAGTATTTGAAATACTTTTTGTACTGTCCATTCGTCTTCCCTATTATCATACATTGGAATTGATATTTTTCTAAATCTATTTGTTATTGAAAAGCCTGCATCTCCTTCGGGTAAAGCAGTTTGTAAATATACTTTATTATTATTTTTATCTACTGAAAAGTAGTTGCCTTCATTAGTTCCATCTTTGTTATCCCAATATAGTTTGTTATCGTATTGGTCATAAATGTATTGATATTCTTTTACACCTTCGTCTGTATATACTTGTTCTGTTAATGCTTCTGGCTTTATTGTAGCCCCTCTATATGTTATTCCACTTATACTACCACCATTTTTATTAACTCTTACTCCTGCATCATCATCACAAACTACTAAATATCCTTCTTTTGCTTGATATTCTCCATTTACTGTTCCATATACTCTAATGTAATTATCTAATGTGTAGTTTACTGTTACATCAATGCTTCCATTTGCACTTGCATATCTTGCTGAATATGGCGAGTATGGTTTTAGTATGTATTGGTATGATTTTCCATTAGACTTTATTGTTCCATCAGCATTAAACTGTGTTAACCCATCTTTATCCGTGTCTTGATCTTTCATCAATGATGCTGAATATATGTAATATCCATCATACATTGTATATACTATTGCTGGTATGTATGCTTGTATTCTTCCTTTTCCTGCTCCACCTATTCCCATATTATTTGCCAAGCTTGTTGTAAAGGTGTTTATAGAGGCTAATACGTCTCTTCTTTTTGAATCTGCTAGATTAGATGATGCACTATTCCATTCTACAGTATTTATTTCTAGTGCTTGTATAGAATCCTTGGCTGCTGTTTGCAATTTTACTGTATAGTTTTTTTGCATTGTTATTGTATTTATTTGAAGTCCTATATAATATGATACAACTAATATTATAGGTATCATTATTATTATAAATATTACTGTCATGTTTTGTAGTTTCATTAGTCCACCTCTTTATTTGTTTTTTGTAATTAAAAGGTACATATTTTTAATGTCTCACATAAGGATAACATATGTTTTGCTGTTCCCCTTATGTGAGACATTAGAAATATGCATCTTTATGCATTTTATTTTCCATTACTTACAACCAAAGCAGAAGCACTTGCCCCTATTTGATATGTATCTGAACCAGTTACTTTATATACGAAGTTTCTTAATAATTGTGCCAATGTTGTATTTGTATTGTTTACTGTTACTATAACATTATCACCTTTTGATAGTGAATATGTTCCTTTGCCGTCGTTTTTAAAAGATTTTAATATTTCATCTGTAAATGTTGAATATCTAACATTTTCTCCTATCATATCTCCTGATGTTGTACTAGTTTTTTTACCTGGGTTTTCATCTAAGTGTTGTACTTCTAATTTTATATCATATGTATTTCCTGTTGCACCTAATGTTTGCACATAGGCATCATAGTCTTCCTGTGTGATTTTGCCTTTTGTTGCAGCCTTATTTACAAATTCCTGTGTTGCTTCTGTTACTGCTAATTGTGTTACATCTTCTTGATTGTTTGATACCGCCATTAATGGAAATACAAACATTAAAACTGCTGCTAAAAATATTGCAATAATTGTTATTAATGTGTCTGACATAATAAGAAACCTCCTATTTTATATTTTACATCCTTTTTATTGTTTTTTTGTATATGTTATATATATACTTGTTTGTCCTGATTGTACTGTAAGTTCTGAGCCATCGTCTTCTACTATATATTCGCCACCTTTTTTTACTTCGTCAAATGTTTCTAAAAATTGGCCTTTTAATGTGCTCGAATTTTTTTCTATCCAATCATTGACTCTTTTTTTTCTTTCTCTTTGTGATAGTCCTCCATCTGTTTCTGTGTTAAAATCACCTATTAAATTAGTGCCATCATACACACGAACTACCACTGATTCTTTATAGTATCTGTATAGTGATGATATTACAACATCTGCACCTACTATTCTTCCTTCTGCATCATCTGCATCCTTACTATATGTATAGTAATTTGTCTTGTCACTTGCAAATAGCATTATATCTGATGTTGCTTTTGCTTGAGATAGTAAGGCAAATGCTATTGTAAGTGCTATTACAAACACTAGAACAGCAGCCGCAATTTTTAAAGCATCTACCGCATTTTCCATATTATCTCTCCTTTTTAATCAAGTTGCTATTACTGAACTGTAATATAGTCTATTAATCCAGTAGACTCATTTATGTGCTGTGTTACGCTATAATTCTGATTAGTTTTAATTTCATTTCTTTTCTTGCTTATAGTGTTAACATCGTCAGTACCGAATATCTTAACTTTTTTACTATTTTCTGAATTAGCATTATGTGCAATTATAACTTCGCATAGAGTTCTTACTTGGCTTCCTTTTACAGAATCTCCGCAATATTTAAGAAATTGTGAGTTGAACTGTTGTACTTCTAGAGTTTTTCCTAACTCTTGTGTTTGATCTGTTGTTCCTGATGTAGATTTAAGTATAAATAAAACCAAACTTATTAATAGAATAGCAATTAATACTGAACCTGCTATTATTAAAGCTTTTGACGCATTTTCCATAATTTACTCCTTAGTATTTTCGTATAATGAACAAAATAAATTTTGTTCATTATACTTATTTTATTATAATCCTAATGACTGTTGAATGTTATTAACTCCCTTTTGAGCTCCTTGTTCCATTGCGTTTGCAGTATCAGTAGCTTGGCCTGTTGTTCCTTTTGATGCATTAAACATTACAATTCCTAAGCTTATTAATAGAATTGATATTAGTATTGCACCTGCAATTATTAAAGCTTTTGATGCGTTTTCCATAAAATATTCCTCCTTTGAATTTTTAATATTTATCTTTTGATTTTTAGAAACTTGTCCTAAAAATATTGAAAACTAATTTATTTTTCTACTTGCTCAAATATAAGTTTACTAACTTTTCCTGTTGTTTTATGATATTCTATATTTGTGCATTTAAATAATATTACATTAAAGTTTTTTACAAAGTTTGTAATGTTGTTTTTGTATATTAGCTCCATTGGATATGTTTTTTCTATTGTTATCATCTTTAAGTCTATTTTTATGCTGTTTGTTCCATTATCTATGTAATATCCATTTTCGTCTTTTGAGACATTATTTCTTTCGTTTTGTTCTGTTACTTTGTTTATTAGTGTTGCTATTTCTGCTCCGTATATTTCTTTTCCTAAATAATTTTCGTATTGTTTATTGTATGATATAGCTTCATTTTGTTTTGATTGTGCTTCAAAAATATACCCTAGTACTATGAATATTATAATTAGTATTATTGCTGTTATTATTAAAAATGATTTTTTCAAATATACTTCCTCCCTAATTATAACTTTTTTTGCGATATTATGCAATATTTTTTTTGCTTTTTACAATGATTTTAAGTATTGTCTTCGAAGTGCGAATCGCCGAGGACGGCGACCCCTACATTACTCTATACTTTTAAGTTTGAGTTTAAAAGTCAATAGTAATTTTATTTATCATTCCTTGGTCTGAATACTCAATTTTAACTTCATATTCTTTATTTTCTGTTCCATTTGTTGTTAAAAATTCAGCATCGCTATTGCTTCCCACAATATTACTAATATTACTATTAATTTTACTCTCTTTATATGTTTCTGTATTTAAAATGTTTTTTAATGTTATTATTCCTTGGGCTGTTATATATGTATTTCCATTTTCGATTATGAAATTTTTTGTTATTTCTGAATTGAATTTTTGAATTTCATTTGTGTTCATTGAAGTATAATATGTTTTTGCTGTTTTTTGTAATGTTGTTGCAAGTAAAACTCCCATAGAAATTATTAAAATTCCTATTAAAACGGCTCCTGCAATTATTAAAGCTTTTGACGCGTTTTCCATATATAATTCTCCTGATTTTAATCTTTTATTTTTTGAAAGGTTAACGCACTAATCCTTCCATTATTATATTCTACTTTTGTACATGCAAATATAGCAGTTTTGTTTTTTTCAATGCTTACGTCAATTTCTTCGGTTCCATTAGTAACCTTAACAGTAACAGCATTTCCTTCTGATTTTGCCATATTTTTTAGAGTTATTATGTCTGTGCCTCTTAAAGCTTTTTTATTATATGCTTCATATTTTTGATTAAATTCTGCTAATTGTTCTGTTGCGAGTGCTTTTTCTCGTGTTCTTTGATTAGAATTTACAATATTAAGTGTTACTACTAATACACTCACTATTAATATTGCTATTAATACTCCTCCTGCAATTAGCAATGCTTTTGATGCGTTTTCCATATATTCCTCCTAATTTATATAGATGTGGCCATTGTTGAAAATGCTTCTGTCATGCTTAGGAATCCTATTACAACTAATGGTATAATTAAATAACCAACAAATAGTAATACCATTGGTGTAAATCCCACTATTTTTCCTATTAATCCCTTTCTTGATATAAGTTTGTCATTTGTTTCTTTTCTTTTTTCTTGATAATATTCTCTTTCATTGTCTAATTCATCAAATGCTTGTGAAATAGGTATTTTTTCTACTGCTGCTTGTAAGCTTTCTACTATACGTATAAATTGTGGTGCAGCAACCTCTTCTTTTAATTCTTCTAGTGCTTCCCATGCACCTGCTTCATAGTTGTTAACACATTTGGTTATAGGCTCTTTAAATATGTTTGCATATCTTTCTAGCCATTCTAGTATTATTTCTACATTTACTCTTTCTATTTTCATTAGCATTAGTATTATTGTTTGGAACTGCATTATTTCGTTTTCTATTTCCAATTGCCTTAACATTTTTTGGAATATTAACATTAATTTTGGTCCCATATAACCTATTCCTGCAAATACAAATGCTAATAATAGTTCAAACCATTTTAAATATTCTGCATTTATTATTTGTAGTTTATCTTGTATTTGCTCTACTGCTTTTTGTATTTCTTGGTCTGTTGCATCTTGATAAAATTTTAAATTTCTTACTTCTCTTTCTATTTGTTGTGGTGTTACTTTTCTATTACCTTTAAATTTATCTAATACTATATTTTGCGCTTTTGTTACTTCCATTGCGTCTTTTTGGTCTGCTTCTGACATTGAGCCCATTATGTTATAGTCTGATGTTGGCTCATTATATACATAGTCTACTGCTACATTGTGTAGTTGTAAAAATAGTAGTATTGAACATAAGAATGTAACAACACATATTGTAAGTCTATTTACATATACGGTTTCCAGTTTTTGTTTTGTTGCTGATTCCTTCATTAGTTTTATCATTTTCCTGTATTCTTTTGTTTTTTCTTTTGGAATAAATAAATCTATAATCTTTTTTGCTACTGGATTTTTGTATAATTTCATTTGCCATACATTATTTGGATCTTTGTATTCATCTTTTATTGCTCCACTATCTTTTAATTTTCTTGTTAAAATATAGCAGATAAGTGTTGCTATTATCAAAATGATTTGTGCTATTAGTCCTAATTTTCCATCATAAAATTGTGAAGTAAAAGAAAAATTTGATACTGCCCAATTTCTTAATGGCTGTAAACACAATACTGGTAGCATTGCAATTACTGATAAACTTTGAAATACATAATCTAATTTATCTCTTTTCAATATTTCTAGTTGCATTTCTTGTGTAATATTGTTTAAGTTCTTTAGGTATAACGATGCTCCATCTATTGTTCTATCTCCAAATTCTCTTGTTAAATATGAAATACCTGCAAATTCTTTTAAATAACTGTTTGGTGCAACATCATAATATTTTTCTAGTTCTGTTTCTGGGTCGTCTGATATTAGTATTTCATATATTTTTTCTCCTTGACGAGAAACTTCTAATTCGTCATTTTGTGATACTTCATATATTGCTTCTTCTACCATGTTGAATTCATGATATGCATGTCTTATTTCTGCAAAAAAATCAATTTGCTGTTTTAATAATTTTGTGTCTAGTTTGTCTACCATTCCTGTCATTATTGTTTCTATTAAGAAAACTTCAAACATTAATAAAATTACTCTTAATAGCGTATTTCCTTTTGTAAAAAAGAAAATTGCAAGTGTTAATGGTATTATTACTAGTAATGAGTTTGTTATTATTTTTGCTGTTTGTCTTCTTGTTATGTATTCATCCTCTATGCTTATAATCTCTATTTTTCTTCTTAGTTTTTTTACATATCTTTTTAATAGAGGAATTTTATTATATATTAGATACAATTTTTGATAAGTTACGTCTGATGAGAATTTTTTTTCTTTTGTTCCTTCTTGTAGTTCTTTCATTTTTCTCATTTCGCTTTTACCCATTTTTTTTCTTAATATTACATATGCAATTACTACAATTAAGAACAGTGCTACTGTACCTGCCATAAAATATAATATTGTTTGGTTTGACATCTTTTGTTTCTCACCTCATTTTTATGCTTTTTTAGGTCTTCCTCTTCTTGTTGGTTGTGGGTCGCCGTGAACTGCAACCCCTACGTTTTGTTTTCCCCAGTTTTTCTCGATAAATTTATCAAATTCTGCTACGTCGTTTTCGTCCATGTTGTTTCTCATTTCTTTTATGTTATAATCTGATATTTTGTTTGTTATAACATATTCGTCATTTCTATATTCCATAATGTTTACATATTTATATAGTTCTTTGTTTGTTACTTTTGAAAAATATCTTGTTGCATTGTCCATAAATTTGCTTAGTTTTCCTTCTATTGTTTTTTCGTTTTGATGTTCATATGTGTATTCATTTTTATCTTCAACTGGAATACATTCTGTTACTCTTTCTATGTAACGTCTACCTCTAAAATCTTTTACCAAGTGTACGTCGAAGTTTAATACTTGAACAACTTGCTCTTCTGCTGTTCTTTCATCTGTAAATACACCTGTTCTAAGCATAGAGTTACGCAATGCTGTTACTAAGTTTGGAAATGTTTTAGCATGGTGAGTAAACAATGTGAATTTTGATGCTACTTGGGCTGCTTGTATCATCCAAGATGCTACGGGGTCTGTTGCAACCTCACCTATAATGTTAACACTACCATCAGTTTTCTTTTGAACGTCCAAACCTGCTTGTCCAGAAATTGTATCTGTTTCTCTAAATGATAATATGTTTCTTGTTGGATATATTTTTCTTAGGTGTAACTCGAATGCAGTTTCTTGAACCCTGATGTTCATTGTCTCATATATATTTTCTATCATACCCATAAGCATTGTTGTTTTTCCGGCAACCTTGCTCACCTGTAAGTGCTGTAATTCTTGCTCCTTTTACTAGGTATTTTAATAAATCTATTGCATCTTCTTTTCCTGGTGCTACTATTAATTGTTCTAGAGTTGCTCTTTTTACGTCGAATTTTCTTACGAAGAATGCCCATGTTTCAGAGAAACTTGGTCTTACAACAACAACACGAGATCCGTCTTTCATTTCGTTAATTTTAAATCCGTTTGTATCTGATAATTGTCCTGGGTTATTGTATTTGTATATGTTTTGACATACTCTTTTTAGTTCGCTTTCTTTTCCAAAAGAAAGGAATGCTAATCTTATTGATTTACCTTGGAAGAAAATCCAGATACTGTCACATGCTCTTGGCACTTTATGTTCTGTCATTTGTTCTAGGTAATCTCCATCTGTTTGTGCAACTTGGCTTAAAAAGCTTTCTGGTAAACCAGATACACCACCAGATACACCATCTATGTTCATGTCTCTTATTTCATCTATGCTACTATATCCTTTATAGTGTTGATATATTCTTTGTGTTAGTACATTTAATTTATCTGCAAAAGATAGTTGTAGTTGTTCTTTTTCGTATATATCATTTATTTCTTCATTTGTTATTACATAACAAGGTTTTGCTTCTCCTGCTACATATTTTAATGTTGCTAAATTATATTTCTTTATTAATTGTGTTAAAGCTTCATATCCAAAATCTTTTTTGTACATATATATTAATATGTCGAATTTATCTTGTGGGGTTAAAAGTGATGGTATGTCAAATGGAATTGCTTTTGATATGTTTGTTTCATTTATTCCATATTCTTTGTATAATAAATCATATATTAATTCCTTAACATATTTTTTATCATTTACGTCTCCATATGTACAGCCTTTTAAAGCTTTTCTTAATTCATATTTTTTGGCTTTTCTTCTTTTTAGTTCTTCTTCTGATAATCCTATATCATAAAGGTTTACTTTTGTAATTTCGTCTAATCTTCTTTTTACGAAATCCATTGTTGCCTCTATTGTATAGGTTTTATCTTCTACAGGAATATCCTCTTCAATTTCTGCCTCTTTGTTCTTCTTTATAAAGTACTTTACACTTACAAAAGCTATTACTAGTACAACAAAGATTAATATAATGTTTAATACCATTTTTTGTGCCCCTTTCTTTTGTTTTTTATGTTCTCATTTGCAATTCTTTTAATTTTTCAAGTATTCTTTCTGAAGTTTCTTTAACTTCGTCTAGAAAATATGTATTTTCATCTGGGTGAACTCTTCCTCTAAATTTTGTAAAAAACTCTGTTATTTTTCCTTCGTTTGTTGCTTCTAAAAATTGAGTGTTATATGGAATTGGATACAAATCTCTAATATTTGCATATCTAGATACATTTTTTGCATTATATTTTGAGTTTTTATCGCATTTTCCTATTAGCACTATTGTTTTATCTTTATTAAAAATTCTATTTGTTTGTTTTAATTCTATATAATCATTAATTTTTTTTAAGTTTTGTGGCAAATTTACTATTATTAAATCCGACTCTTCTAGGATACTTGCTGTAGTAAGGTCGTCTGGGTTTCCACTTATGTCCACAAAAACTAGGTTGTAATATTTATTTGCTATTTTTGCTATTTCTTTATATGTTCTTCTTTGACTTTGGTAATCTTCTTGTGTTATGTTATCTTCTGTTAATAGTTCTAGTCTGTTTTTATATATTGTTTTTGTATAATTCTTTATAATTTCTGGAGAAGTTTTGTTACTTAATATAGCTTTTGCAACGCCTGTAGTTCCAGTTGCAAGGTCTGCTCTATTGCCAATCATAAACATTTCTTTTTTAGGTTTTTTGGGTGTCCAAAAGCAGTTTTCTAATGTACTGTCATTGTATTCTGTATTAAAAATTAATGTTTTATATGTATTTTCTATTGATATCTGAGTGGTAATTGCTGCAAGTGATAGTGTTTTTCCGGTTTCCTTATCACCCTCACTCCAAAATGATATGATTGCCATTCTTCTTTTGCTCCTTTAAATATTTTTTATAATTCTCTTTATTTCTCCATTTCTTGTTTCTGGTACAATTTGTTGAGCTAATTCTAATAACCCATCTTTATATTCTGTACTCAAGTTTCTAAAACTTATTTTTGCCGCTCTTTGATTTTCTATTATCACTGTGCTATCTCCATTATCGAATGGAAAATATATTTTATCTCCATTCCATTGTATTGAATAGTAAAAAGATAAAAAGTTTAAGTAGTCATCTTCTTCTTGTAACATATCTCTTGAAAACAATATTTTAGTCATTGGAATTTTATTTTGCATTTTTCCTATTGCTTCCAATCCTTTTTTTAATGAATAATTATCAAATCCTGTTACAAAATAATTTTTATCTGCGTTTTCCATATCAAACCCAATAAAATCTTCATGTGTGTCTATATCTATTAGTATCATGTCATATTGTAATTGTGCAGTTCCTAGATAATCTTCTATATTTTCAATCTTATCAAATCCTATAGCTACATCCATTCCTTCAAATTCTGTTACATAGCACTTACTAGGCGAAATGCTAGGTACTGTGTACCTAGCTCTACCTAATATTGTAGAATCTATTATTAATACTTTCTTTTGTAATTCTACTAGTATTCTTGCAACATATAATATTAAATCTGTTTTATCGAATGCTCCTATAAATCCTATTTTTTTCAATTGCAAGCCTCCCGTTTTTTTCTCGTCTTTTTATTGAGCTAATGATGATAAGTATTCTTCTCTTGCTTTTTTAGCATCCTCTATTTGTTTTTGTATTCCTTCTTCTACATTTGTTAATCCTTGCTCTGAATATTGGTTAACAGTTGAATTCATTTGGTTTCTTATATTAGCATCAAATCTTGATGTTAATTCATTTTTTGCTGTAGATACAATGTTGCTGTCAGTTTCAATTAATCTTATAACTTCTGCTGTTGGCACATATGTATTTGCAGCTTTTTCTTGCATTCCTGGTTCTACGTATTTTGCAATGTATATATTAGAAGCTTTCATTATATATGATTCAACAATTGCACTATTTAGCATTACTATATCTGCTTCTGACATATCAAATGTAACTGTATTTCCTTGAATATTTTTTATTTCTTTCTTTGCTATTACTATAAAATCTTGTCCATCTGGAAATGTTATTCTTATATCTACATAATCTCCAATAGTAAGATTTATTGGTAATGTTAGCATATTATATTCCATTGTTCTTACATCTTTAGTTACAGTATTTTCTTCTGTTGTTACTGTACTTGCAGTTAATATTGTGTTTTTGTATAAATCTACCTTAGCCACTACCTTTTTTCCACTTTCTACACTTGTTAATATTGTTGAATCTATATAGTTTTGAGGTATTAAATTTGAATATGTATTTATTGGGCTAAGCATATCAGCTGTAATCTCTTGTCCTGATTTTACGTCTCTATTTAAAGCATATGCTTTTGTTGCTGTTCCTTTTTCTTTACTTGCTTTATTTTCTGGTCCTATTACCGCAATATAAAGTATAACTCCTATTATTGCACACACTATAAGTGTGATTATCATTCCTAGTAAGAATGAATTTCTTGCTTTCTTTTGCATTGGGTTTACTGCCATAATTAACTCCTCCTAATAACTCGTATTTTATTATATTTTATAACATTTTCACTGTAAAAACAACAAATTAGAATGTTGTAATTTAAAAATAATATTTTTGTAATATAACTGTAATATTTTGTCAGTTTAAAATGTCTTTAATAGCTTCGGCTACGCCACTTGAATTGTTATCTGCTACTACTTTTTTCGCTATACTTTTAATATATGGAGATGCATTCCCCATTGCTACTCCGAGACCTGCATTTCTTATCATTGGTTCATCATTTATATTATCTCCTATTGCAACGACCTCTTCTTTTTGTATTCCTAAGTGTTCTATCAATTTTTCTATTGCAGTCCATTTATTTGCATTTTCGTTTGTTATTTCTGTATAAAAATATGCTATTTCTATTTCTTGTGAGCCATGTTTTATCATCTTTTTTGACATATGAGAAACTTCTAAAATATCTACTTGTTTTATTGATTTTAATTTGTTTATTATACTTTTGAAAACAAGCTCATCGCTGTCACATATTGTTATTTTTAAGAAGTCATTTCCTGTGTAATTTTCCACATAATTATATATATCTTCTGTTATATACATTTTTATTCTTTTTTCTTCTGGATTTTTTAGGTTTTCATTTTGATAATATAACAGATTATAATTTAAAGATTTGGTAACAATAACATCATTAGTGTAAACATTATAATATATGCTATTTTCTTCACATATTTTTATAATTTCAAGCAATTTCTTTTTTGAAAGATAATTGTTATAAATTATCTCCTCTTTATTTACATCATATATCATCGCTCCATTGCCACAAATTAAATAGTTATTAGCATTTGCTTCACTTGCAATTGCTAACATTGCTTTTGGCATTCTCCCTGATGTTAAAACCACTTCTATGTTTTGTTCTTTTGCTTTTTTTATTGCTTCTATATTCTCTTTTGAGATATTTCCGTAGGAATCCAACAGAGTTCCGTCTATATCCATTGCTACTAATTTATACATTAATAATTACTCCTTTGTTTTTTCTTTATTATATCATTAGCAAATCTATTTTCAACATTTTTTTGCAACAAATTAGAATTTGCTTAATTGATGTGAGAGTGTGATTTGTTGCAAACGATGTAGGGGTCGCCGCCATCGGCGACCCAAAGGCATCGTAGGCTTTGCAATATACATATTTTACACCAATTTGTTTAATTTCAACATACAAATAATTTTTACAAAAATTTCTAGTTTAAAAAATCTTTTTATGTACATCATAATTATTGAAAAGCAAATGTTGCTTTTAAATGATTAATTTCAGTCCTAGGAGGTGAAAAGAAATGGCATCAAATTCAAGTAAAACTTTAGTTCCAGAAGCAAAAGCTTCATTAGAAAAATTCAAATATGAAGTAGCTAGCGAAGTTGGAGTTAACCTAAAAAACGGATATAATGGTGATATATCTGCAAAAGACGCTGGTAGAATAGGTGGTAACATGGTTAAAAAATTAATCCAACAAGCTGAAAATAACATGAAATAGTTATTAATTCTATTTTAGTTTTAGCAGGAATTTTTAGTTTTTACTTTTGTGTATTTATACATAAAGGCAGGAACTTAAAGTTCCTGCCTTCTTTATTTTTATATACTAGAAAATTTCTCATTTCCTAGTATATAAAAAATGCTATAATCGCTATTGCCTTTGAGATTTCCTCATTTCATTCGGAAACTCAAATCGGCGAGAACAAAGGGCGACTAAAGTCGCTTTGTTAGGAGGTAATATTTATGGTAAGTGCAATTGTTGGAGGAAACTGGGGAGACGAAGGAAAAGGAAAGATGTGTGATATCTTATCAAAAGATGCAGATGTAGTTATTAGATTTCAAGGAGGAGCAAATGCAGGGCATACAATAGTAAACGAATATGGAAAAACTGCTTTACACATGCTACCATCAGGAATTTTTAGACAAGATGTTATAAATGTAATTGGACAAGGAGTTGCTTTTGATATTAATGCATTCTTTGAAGAACTAAAATCTGTTAAAGAAAAAGGAATGAAAAATCCAAACATAGTTATTTCAGATAGAGTTCAAATATTAATGCCATATCATATTAAATTAGATGAGTTAGAAGAGCAAAGATTAGGAAAAGCAAGTTTTGGTTCAACAAAATCAGGAATTGCACCATTCTATTCTGATAAATACGCAAAAATAGGAATACAAATTTCAGAGATATATGATGATGAGCACTTAAAAAACAGACTAACAAATATTCTAACTGCAAAAAATAAAATAATATCAGCTTTATATGGAGAAGAAAATCAAGTAGATATTGACGAGATGTATGAATTTTTGGTAAACTCAAGAGATAAACTAAAACCATATTTATGCAATGTAGTTAAATTAGTAAATGAAAAAATAAAAGAAAATAAAAATATAATAATAGAAGGACAGTTAGGAACATTAAGAGATATAGACAATGGAATATATCCATTTACAACTTCATCTTCACCACTTGCAGGATTTGGAGCAGTAGGAGCAGGTATTCCACCTTATGAAATTAAAAAGATATATACAATAGTAAAAGCATATTCTACATGTGTTGGAGCAGGAGCCTTTACAACAGAAATATCTGGAGAAGAAGCAAAAGAATTAAGAGATAGAGGTGGAGAATATGGAGCAAAAACAGGTAGACCAAGAAGAGTAGGTTGGTTTGATACAGTTGCAACAAGATATGGATGTATGGTACAAGGGGCAACAGATGTTGTTTTGTCATTAGTAGATGTATTAGGATATCTTGACAAAATACCAGTATGTACAGCATACGAAATTGATGGAAAAATAGTAAAAGACTTTCCACCTACAATAGAATTAAACAAAGCAAAACCAGTATATGAATATTTAGATGGATGGAAATGTGATATAAGCAATATTAAAAAATATGAAGACTTACCAGAGAATACAAAAAAATATATTGAATTTATAGAAAAGAAAATAGAACGCCCAATAAAAAT
>ERZ834769.1693-NODE-1693-length-18347-cov-2.764651_pt1 | contig 18347 bp, 16 predicted proteins | sample MGYA00519690_ERZ834769 | MGnify/ENA primary metagenome ERZ834769 (study PRJEB31850, sample SAMEA3708760) | human gut metagenome | biome: human gut; feature: human-associated habitat; material: faeces | place: China | collected 2014 ... | reverse complement strand
CGACAAAGAAAGAAATATGAAAAAGAGAGTGTACAGTTTACTATTTGTGATGGTTTTTGCCCTTTCCATCGGGGCAAACGCACAGGTGAAATACTTCACCAATGTCAATAGCAAGCAGATAAAAACGCTTCAGGTGAAAGTCGCCGGAGAGTTGATATCCGAGCCTTATATAACGTTGGGAGGAGAAGAGCGGATCGAAATCAATTTCGACGGTTTGGGCAGCGGATACACACGATATGCCTATAACGTGGTGTACTGCAACGCCGACTGGACGCAATCGCAGTTGAGTCCGATCGAGTATATGAATGGTTTCCAGGGAACGACAATCGACGATTTTGCCAATTCCATCGGGACTACGACCCAATATTCGAACTACCGCCTGTTGCTTCCGAACGACGACATCCAGTTCAAGGTCTCCGGCAATTATGCCATCCAGGTCTATAACGAGGATACGCCGGACCAGATCATTCTTACAGCCTGCTTCTCTGTGGCAGAACCGGTTGTCAACATCTCGGCCTCGGTAAGCGGGAACACGGATATCGACACCAACCAGAGCCACCAGCAGGTGAGTTTCAACATTAACAACAAGAATTTCCCGATCACTTATCCGCAGACGGACCTGAAGATATTCGTTTACCAGGACAACCGGCGCGACAATGCCGTGACGGACTTGCAACCTATGAGTATACTGGAGAACCAAATCTCCTATACCTATAACCGCAACCTTATTTTCCCTGCCGGGAACGAGTACCGCCGCATGGAATTCCTGAGTAATAGATATAATGGCATGCATGTCGAAAACATCTCCTTCCACAATCCTTACTATAATGTGGAACTTATGACCGATTACAAGCGGAACAAAGGCACTTACCAATATGACCAGGATCAGGACGGACGTTTCTTCATCCGTTGCAGCGATTGTAACGATCCGGATACGGAAGCCGATTATTATATCGTACACTTTACGCTTGCATGCGACCCGCTGCCCGACGGGAGCGTCTACCTGAACGGCGAGCTATTTAATAATGTATTGGATGAAAAGAGCAAAATGGGCTATAACTTCGAGACCAAGCAGTATGAGAAAGCCGTCCTTCTCAAACAGGGAAGCTACAACTACCAGTATTTGTTTGTCCCGACCGGCTCCACTGTCGGCCAGACAGGCCCGATAGAAGGCAATTACTACCAGACGCAAAACGAATATAGCATCTATGTTTATTACCGTCCGATGGGAGCCCGCTACGACCGGCTGATCGGCGTCACGACTGTAAGGAACGAAATGCAGGTATTCTAAGTCTACGAATTGTTCGTTGCTTTTTCTCACCAAATCTCATACTGCTGAGAAAAGATTCTCACCGGCATGAGAATTAATTCTCAACATCATGGGAAAAAGTTCTCACTGCTATGAGAAAAGATTCTCACACCTTTGAGAACGCGCGGGAACTACTTCACTCGCGTACCTATTATATAAGTAGCTTGAATATTCCGGTCATCCCCTATGGCTTGCAAGCCGAACAGCTTGTTCTCCAATGTCCACTTCCCATTCCGTTTCAGATAGTCCATGCGTGCCTGCAGGGAAGGTGTCGCAGCATAATCCACGACAATGAAGTCCGCTTTCCGGCCTTTCCCGAAACAACCGATTTCATCGTCCAGGCGAAGTGCCTTGGCGGCTCCCAATGTACATTTATATAAGGATTCCAACACAGACATAGGATATCCGTTAAGCTGCTGCACTTTATAGGACTCTCCCATCGTACGCAGCAAGGAGAAAGAAGTTCCGGCTCCGACATCCGTCGCCAATACGGTTTGCATGCCGAGGCGATTGGCCTGTTGCATATCGAACAGGCCGCTTCCCAAAAAGAGGTTGGATGTTGGACAATGCGCTATGACGGAACCGGCTTCGGCCAGCCGGCGGCATTCCGAATCAGACAGATGAATGCAATGCCCGAAGACTGAGCGGTCCGTAACCAATCCTGCCCGCTCGTATACTTCCAGATAATCCTGGCAATCGGGACACAAAGAAAGCGTGCTGTCGATCTCGTCTTTATTTTCGGAAAGATGCGTCTGTATATAAGTGTCCGGATATTGTCCGTGCAAACGCCCGGCAGCAAGCAGTTGTTCCATCGAGCAAGATATGGCAAAACGGGGCGTGATGACATAGCGGTTCCGACCTTTACCATGCCAGGTTTCAATCAGGGAACGGCTTTCGGATTCCCCCTGTCCTGCCGTATCGGTCAATCCCGCCGGGGCGTTCCGGTCCATCAGCACTTTTCCGGTCAGCATACACATATTATATTCCGACGCAACGGAAAAGAGAGCGGTGACGGAAGCCGGATGTACCGTCGCATAAGCCATACAGGTCGTCGTACCGTTCCTGAACAACTCCTGTATAAAGAAGCGGGCCATCTTGTCCGCATGCTCCGGAGAAGCAAACGCCTGTTCAGCAGGGAAAGTATAGTCATCCAGCCAATCCAGCAACTGCTTTCCGTACATCCCGATTATCTCGGCTTGCGGGTAATGGATGTGGGAGTCTATAAATCCAGGCATCAGGAGTTTGCCGGAATAATCAACCAGTTCGTAATCGGCATAACGGCCTTTAATCTCCTTGTAAGGACCGCAATCGACTATTTCCCCATCCCGTACGGCCAATGCTCCATCGGGAAAATACCGGTAAGCGTCTTTTCTATTTAAGGGAGAATCGATAAAATCAAAAACTTCTCCCCTGTATAATGTCAGTTCACTCATCTTTTTTCTCTTTTATCGGTTCGACATGCAAGACGATATGGGTTGCCGGACCGAATTTCAAACGTAACTTATTTTCTATATCTTTCGTCAGCTCATGCGCACGGCTTACGGTTATTTGCCCGTCGACCCGGATATGTACTTCTATCGCAAAATCGTTGCCGATTCTACGCGTACATAAATTATGCGGGTTCCTGACCTCCGGCGTCTCATTTATTATAGAAAGAATCTCATCTTCGATCTCGCCCGGTAAAGATTTTTCCAGCAAATCATTAATTGCAGGTATGACCAACTGGAATGCCACCTTCACAATCAGTATGCTGACGATCACGGCAGCTATCGGGTCCAGCACACGCCAGTTATCTCCTAAAAGGATAGCCCCGCCAATCCCCAACGTTGTTCCAATAGAAGAAAAAGCGTCCGAACGATGATGCCAGGCATTCGCGATAACGGCCTGGCTATTCTCTTTCTTCCCGACATATAACGTCAGACGATACAGGGCTTCCTTTATTATAATAGAGACAATGGCGGCAATAAGCGCGATCTTACCGGGGCTTTCCAACTGTTCGCCCCTAAAATAGAATCCGAAAATCTTATTCGCACCGTCCCAGAAAAGGCCGGCTCCTACGCACATCAGGACAATCCCGATGATCGTGGTAGCCAAAGTCTCATATTTCCCGTGCCCGTAATCATGTCCTTCGTCTTTCGGTTTGGACGATATGTTAATGAAGAGCAAAACGATTACATCCGTCACAAAATCGGATAGCGAGTGCACAGCATCCGCGATCATGGCGCTACTGTGCCCCAATACACCTGCTATGAATTTGAAAACCAATAGCAGAAAGTTGGCAAGCGATCCGATCAGGGTCACGGCCATGATTTTTCGTTTTCTGATATGCTCTTTCATTTCTTTTCTAATGAACAACAAATTTATCGAAAAACCAGCTCAGATGTCCCCAGTTTTCATTCAAAATACCCGAAAGCTTATCCAGTTTGTTCCGGATGACAATCTGGTTGGAGCGCAATTCCGCTTTTTCTTCCTTCGACTTCGCAGCATTCGATTGTTTGGCAAGCGCCTGCTGTTCACCCACCCACTTATCCCGCAAAGCATTCAAGAATACCAAACGGGTAGACTGGCGGATATAATATTCAAATTTAGCCACTCCCATCCTCCTGTATAAAGCAGAAAGATCCTTTTTGGACAATGACAAGCGATAAGTCACTGCCGATGCAAACGATAAACGGGCGGCTGTCTTTGTCGCCCTGACCTGATTGGGTACTTCAGCGGTATGAATTATAACGATCCGGTTCGCATATTTCAGAAGCAAATGAATCTGCTGATCGGTCAAATTGCCGTTACAACACGCCACCGTATTGGTAAAACCGGCGACATGCATAGCCAATAGATCCTTGCAGTTCCATACCAGATAGACAAATCCGAGTTTTTCGATCGCCTTGATTGCCTGGTAAAGACCTAACAGACTGTTATCCGCCAGATTTGGCGGATAACAAATGCATCCCTGGTCTTTCTCTTCTGCCATATATTTCAGGAAGCCTTGCAGTACGCCTTCCCCGTCCCGGACAGGAAAGAGCATAAGGCCTGCAAGCCGTTCATACTTATCAGGAAGTACCGACGGGCTTAGCCCCAGCTCCAGATACTTATGGCCGGCTGCAAACAGTGCATTATCACCCTTCCAAAAATCCAACGACTCAAACAGCATGTTAAATTCCCTGTTTTCATGTATAGAACACAGTAAACTTACATCTTTCGAACATTTTTCTCGCCGCCTGTTTTTTTGTGCAGCAAGGTTACCAGGCCTTTTTATCGGTATATCATACCAATCAGACAGGACATACAAGGCTTCCGTCTCGTTGCACCCGACTAAGGACTGTACCAGATCTACTACGTTGCCGGCTTCCTTACAGATGCCGCATTCGTAAGTCTGTTCCGTCACTTTTACTTTAAAAGACTTACCATCATCCCTATGAAATAAGCAATTACATCTTAGGGTTTTCCCGGATTTACTTCCTCGAAATAGCTCTGCATACCGCTTTACTACATCTTCCAACCGGACTGCTTGAATAATTTGTTGCTCCAAAATTTTTATCCTCATTTTTTTTCGTAGTTATTGAGAAAAACAAAAACAATCTTCCTCCAAAAATCAATCATAAAAAACGTGTTTTCACGTTCTCGGAAGGAACAAATATAAAGAGAAATTGAATACAAAACCCACTTATTGGTTCATGTCTGACATTTAATTACAAAAAAACAAATCCGTTCCCTCTATTTAAGCGGCAGACTATCTTTCGATTAAAGATTATTAATATCGCCTGCAAGACCATAACCAATAAAAATCTTACCTTTGCTGTCTATATCCGAGAAGGAACAACGTTAAATACATGGTAAGATTTATCCGTTATATAATATTAATAGCTCTGTTACAATCAGTAGCAGGAACTTTTCTATCATACGCTCAGAGTTTTACCTCGGCCTCCGGTATTGTCAAAGACTCGATTACCGGTGAACCGCTCCCGTTTGTATCCGTCTATTTTGACGGATCGACTATCGGAGCTATGACAGACGAAAATGGAGCATTCACCCTCCAAAACAACCAAGGCTACACCAAACTGGCTGCCGCCTCATTGGGCTACGACACTAAATTCATCGACCTCAAGCCCGGTAAAAAGAATGACAATCTGGAATTGTTGTTGAAACCGACTGCTTTCGAGATATCGGAAGTCGTGGTCAAACCCAAAAGAGAAAAATATACCCGCAAGGATAACCCGGCTGTAGAGCTTATCAAAAAAGTAATTGCACACAAGAATGACAACCGGATCGAGGCAAAGCCGGAATATCAAACGGAAGTATATGAAAAACTAAGCCTGTCGCTGGATAATTTCAATCCGAATCTCGACAAGAACAAATTTCTGAAAAAGTTCAAATTTATCAAAAACTACCTGGATACGTCCGAATTTAACGGCAAACCGATTCTGACCGTTTCCGTGCGTGAAAACCTGTCGGACTTCTACTACCGGAAAAGTCCCAAAGCGGAAAAGACAATTGTCAGGGCCAAACGCATGCAGGGGATCGATAAGACGTTGGATGACGGTGGCGGCATAACCTCCAACCTGGAAGAAATATTCAAGAGTATCAATATTTTCGATAATAACATCCCTATTCTATTGAACCGGTTCGTCAGCCCGTTATCATCGACACTGGCGACCACATATTACCATTACTACATCATGGATACGCTCGATGTGGGAGGAGACAAATGTGTGGATCTGGCTTTCGTTCCGGCAAACAGTGAAAGCTACGGGTTTACGGGACGGCTTTATATAACGCTCGACGGTAATTATGCGGTCAAGAAAGTATTGTTGAACACCCCCGCCAATATCAATCTGAACTGGGTGGACAAGCTCCGTATCGAACAGGAATTCAAACAGATGCCGGATAGCACCTGGGTACTCGACCAAGAGAACACTTTCGTCAATTTCTATGTGGTAAAGGGGGCGCAACAACTCTATGCGCACCAGCTCAGGAATTACGACAATTATAATTTCAACGTGCAGAACGCAGACTCCGTTTTCGGGCTCTTAGGGGCATTGCATGTCTTGCCGGAAGCGACGGCACAGCCGGATACGTTCTGGACGCACAACCGCCCTATTCCATTGAAAGAGAAGGAAGATGCGCTAAAAGATTTATTGGGGCAACTGCGTAAAGTTCCGGCCTTCAATGCCATTATCAAAACCGCCGAAATCTTGATAACAGGCTATATCCCGACAGCAAACGACAAGAAAGTGACCAAATTCGACTTCGGTCCGATGAATACGACCTTTAGTGCGAACCATCTGGAAGGTTTCCGTATGCGTGTCGGAGGAATGACGACCGCCAACCTCAATCCGTATTGGTTTGCAAGCGGCTATCTGGCTTACGGCACAAACGACCGCAAGATCAAATACAACCTGAAATTAACGCACAGCTTCACTAAAAAAGAATATCACGAAGGTGAAAATCCGGTCAATAACCTGTCGTTTATCCAGGAATATGACGTGTACACCCCAGGCCAGGACTTCCTTTTCACAAGCAAGGATAACATTTTCGTTGCCTGGAAAGTAGGAGAACCTGTGACCAAGATGCAGTATATCCGCAAAAGCGTATTGCAATACGAGAAAGAATGGCTGAACGGCCTGACATGGAAGTCCTGGATGATGAACCAGAACAACGAGGCGGCAGGAACCCTTCAATACATTAAACGGGACGACTCCGGGAATTTGTTCCATATAAAAGATTTCACGACATCCGAAATCGGGACACAATTGCGTTTCGCTCCGGGTGAACGCGCCTACAACGGGCGTTCGGGTAAAGAATCCGTATTCAACCTGTCCAAAGACGCTCCCGTATTCAAACTCTCCCATCAATTAGGCATTAAAGGCGTATTAGGTGGCGATTACAATTACAACCATACGGAGCTCAGTGCCGAGAAACGCATCTGGCTTTCTTCGTTCGGCCATATCGATGCACAGGTAAAAGCAGGTAAAGTTTGGGATAAAGTACCTTTTCCCTTGTTGATTTTGCCGAATACGAACCAATCCGTCACAATCCAGCCGGAAGCATTCCACATGATGAACGCGTTGGAGTTTGTGACCGACCAATATGTATCGTTCAATGCTACTTATTATCTGAAGGGCTGGATCCTGAACCGTATTCCGGGTATCAAGTGGCTGCGCCTGCGTGAGGTTCTTTCCTTTAATATGATCTATGGCGGACTGACGGATAAAAACAATCCGACCTTGACGCCGGGACTTTTCTTGTTACCGGAAGGGACACAGCCGTTGGGCAACACTCCATATATGGAATGCAGCGTCGGTTTGGAAAATATATTTAAGATCCTGCGCATCGATTATTACAGACGCTTAACTTACCTGAATCATCCGGATATCAAGAAGGGAGGCATCCGTATTGCGTTGAGATTTACTTTCTAACATGCGGTTTAACAAGAATGACAGATCCGAATAGTTCACGTTTACATCATGCCCCTAACCCCTGGGCATTGACACCTCTGGTTGTTTTTTTATTATCTTACCTTGTAGTGTCCATTATCGCAGGTGATTTCTATAAGATGCCTATTACCGTGGCCTTTGTTATCGCCTCGGTAGTTGCCATCGCCATGTCCAAAGGAGGCAAGCTCAGCAACCGGATCGAACAATTCTGCCGGGGAGCGGCCAACAGTAATATTATGCTGATGGTATTGATCTTCATCTTTGCCGGTGCTTTCGCCCAAACAGCCAAAGCGATGGGAGCTGTCGATGCTACCGTGAATCTGGCCATGTCCATCCTGCCGGGCAATTTGTTGGCAGCCGGAATCTTCCTCGCTGCTTGTTTCATTTCGATTTCCGTCGGGACATCGGTCGGGACAATCGTCGCCCTGGCTCCTGTTGCCGTAGGGATCGCCGGCAAAACCGGAATGCCCGATGCGCTCATGTTGGGCGTTGTCGTAAGCGGGGCCATGTTCGGAGACAACCTGTCTTTCATATCGGACACCACTATCGTTGCCACACGCACGCAAGGTTGTAATATGAATGACAAGTTCAAGGTGAACATCCGAATCGCCCTTCCGATCGCCATATTAACCGGCATTATCTATGTGTTGATCGGAAGCGGAGTCGGGAGCGGATATGAAACAGGGCCGATCGAATGGGTCAAGGTCCTGCCCTATCTGGTTGTCCTCATAACAGCTATTTGCGGCGTGAATGTCATGATGGTCCTGATAGTCGGGATTATCCTTTCCGGTATCGTCGGATTGCTGACAGGCGGGTTCGATATCTGGGGATGGAATGCCTCGATGGGGCTGGGTATTACGAATATGGGCGAACTGATCATCGTGACTTTACTGGCCGGCGGTATGTTGGAAATGATACGGTATAACGGCGGTATCGACTGGATCATCCTGAAACTCACGTCCCGCATCCGTTCCTCCAAAGGAGCCGAAGGAAGCATTGCCGCACTAATCAGTTTTGCAAACCTTTGTACCGCAAACAACACCATCGCCCTGATCATGGCAGGTCCGATAGCCAAAGATATCGCCGATCGTTTCAAAATAGATCCGAGACGCAGTGCCAGCCTGTTGGACATTTTTTCCTGCTTCGTACAGGGCATCATACCTTACGGCGCACAATTATTGATGGCGGCAGGCTTAGGGCACGTCTCTCCCATCGAGATCATGCAATACCTGTACTATCCTTATTTATTGGGTGCAGGTGCATTATTAGCCATCGCGTTCAATTATCCTCGTAAATACAGCCAGAACAAGAGATAAGACAACTTGCCAAATACAGTCCAAACTACTCGGTTACACTTTCATGGTCTGAATCCTGTTCCTCCTACTCACCGGACAATACGGCATCTTCTATTTTTTCATTCTCACACGAAGACATTGTGGACAGAAAGAAGAACGATAATACAGACGGTTCATCATTTCCCTTTCCAATCTATAAACACGTTCAATCTGCTTCTGTGTCAGAAATTTGCTGTATTCCATATAATACTTCTTCCTTAAGTCAAGTATCTTTTGGCTGTGGGAAAACCGTTCTTTCAGTATTTGTTCGGCCTCTGCATCCGTACGGTCCGAAGTTTCTCTTTTGGGTCTGGGACCAAGTGCCCAAATTTCTTTCTGGAACTGACAGAAAGTCTCGATAAACTGCCCGGCAGTCGTGTCGTCCATCGACATCTCATTGGCTATAAAATTGGCCTGAACTTCAGCCAACTGTTCCCTCGTCATACGCTGGTGATCATTTTTTTGGGCATAAGTACTTACACTGATAGTTACCATTGCTACGGTAAGCATGAAAATTCTAATGATGTTCTTCATAATTTTTCTTTTTTATTGATTCATAAACAAGTCGTCTTGATAGACGGTAAGCAGATAATCCTGATCAGCATGGCTCAGGTTTGAGAAAGCTTGTTCAAACGCCTCAAAATCGTCCGGCTTTTGATGACCGGGCAGGATGTTGAAGACAAGCAGCAACGTTACACTTGCAGCCACAAGTCCACCGGATATAAAATACCAAAGGCTATAATTCCGCTTGGGCTTGGACGGCTTCACCTCGTCTTTTACCTGCTCCCACACCTGTTTTTCCAGATTGTCTAAAAAGCCTTCAGGTGTGGTATAGGGCATTCGCTTACCTATGCGGTTGAAGTCAAATTCTTTTTTCATATGTCTAATTATTTAAGTTCATATATCTGATAATCTTCTCTTTTGCGATATGATAGCTTGACTTCACACTGTCAGCCGTAGAGCCTGTGATTGCGGCTATTTCGTCATATCCCATTTCGTTATAGTATCGCAAGTTGAAAGCCAATTGCTGTTTGGTAGGCAATGCTAAGATAGCCTGTTGCAGCCTGATCACTTCCAAATCGCTGTAGTCCACATACTCATCAGCCATCATACTGTTTAGCTCAACCGGGGAATCATCCAACGACACCCGGTCTTGACGCCGGTTCAGAATGCGCAAGGCCTCGTTAGTGGCAATCCGATAAATCCACGACCGGAAGGAGCATTCACTCTTGAATTGCGTCAAAGAGCGGAATATTCGCACAAATGTTTCCTGTGTTGCGTCTTGCGCATCATCGTGCGACACCACCAGTCGTCTAATGTGCCAATATACCGCATCTTTGTACTTTGCCATCAGCAATCGGAATCCTTTTTCCGGTTCTTTAACTGCTATCACCACCAATTCCCGGTCATCCTTTATTTCCATAAGTAGCTGGTTCTGACTCCGCCGGACATTCGGCAGAAGTTAGGTTGAACAAGGCCGTGCCGGTTATTGGCTGTGTAACGACAAAACAATGTCTGTGATGGCGATGGTGGCAAGGCGGACGCACGGTCACACACGATTGCAGCAAGAACATAACGATTACCCCTAAAGCCAGTAATTTACAAATTGGTTTCATATTCTATTATTTTCTAATATAAACTTTCTTTTTCCCCCTAATGACAAGTTGTATGGGCTTTTTCTTATCCATTGCGAAAGCGTCAAGCTCGGCTTCTGCCGAAGTCTTGCTAAGTCGCGTCATTTTTGCATATTGCTTGATGGTTAGATATTTGTGCGTCTCCAAATAAGCCACCGCCATCGCCAATCGCTCCTTTTGGTTAAAACGGTTACTGACATGAGATGTTACGTCAGGTCGAACCACAACGGTAACCACCCGATCCGGATGGTAATGGTTATACCGACGCCAATGTTGTGCGTTTGCCGAACCGCAAACCAATGCCAACGCAATTACCAGTATCCCTGTTTTCCAATTTTTCGTTTTACACATAGTCATTTATATTATTTCGTTATACATTCATGTTCCACGTACCTCTTTGTGAGCTCATCTGAATGGACGTTTTATAATATAAGACCCGGTAAAGAAATGAAAGTAAAATAGGGTAAGCAATTTTTTTCGATTTTTTCATGAGAACCCAATAGAGTTTGACGCATACATAAAAGGGGATCAAAGAAATCTCGAAATCTATTTATTAAGCGTCAAATGGTATAAATTCTTCATTTTATGATTATGTCAAAATGATATTTATGGGAAGTAATGAAAAAAACGTATATTTGAAAAATAATACATTTATGAGATGTGCGCGACTTTGATGAACTGTCTGTTATTAATTTGTTTGTGTCTGACTCTTTTTTCTTGTTCTGAAAAAACACAAAGAACGGATCGTCTGTTTACGGTCGATATAGAATCCGGCTTCAGCAAAGAGCAAGGAATGAATATATCCGAGGTTGCAGATACAGTGGAATACTTAGAATTGAAAACACCTGAAGATTTGATAATCAGTCGTATTTGGGATGTCGTTCAGGCAGAAGATTGCTGGCTTGTCCGCTCGATATCGGGAATCAGCAAATTTACTTTAGATGGGGAATGGATCATGCAGATCGGCAAAAAGGGACAAGGACCGGGAGAATATATATCACTTCACGGGTTCGACTATGACCCGATTCATAAAGAGGTCCTTATTGCCGATTGGCATCAGATTTTGTTTTATGACCTGTATGGCAATTATCTGCGCAACATTAAGATTGAGGATGAATTCTTTTACAACATCGCAGTTTCCGACACGGTGTTTTGGACAACAGCTTTGGGTATCCATCAAGAAAAGTATCTGGCACATGCTTTTAATCGCAACAATGACACCTTGTCGGTTTGCCTGAACCCCAATTATGGGATAAAAATAAAAAACACTGACGGTGTGTATTTCTCCCATTCCCGTTGGGAAAGAGAATTTTATCATTACAATGGCAATCTTTATCTGAAAAACAGAATATCGAACGATACCGTATTCCGTCTGGATGGAGTGAAAAAAACGCCTTATATCGCATTCGACATGGGAAAATACAAATTGCCTTTGGAATATGAGTATTGGTATTCCGCGGAAGACAACGATCGGTATGGGGGTAATTACTGGGGTATTGTATCAGTGGCGGAAGATGACCGTTATGTGTTTTTTCTGGCCAAACGAAGGGGGAAACATGATTTTGATGACGATGACAAGCGTTACCTTGTATATGACAAAACAACGAAAACCGAGTTCACCGTAAAAGGCAATCATGGAAAGATGCTGAAAGATGATCTCTTAGGCGGATCAGCGATCTGGCCCCGTTACCCTTCTGAATTTGTTTGCTCAAAAAGGCGATACGGAAGGAGATGACAAAGTGTATCTTCGCGTGGATCACATGCCTTATTATCTATACGGAGGATCGGAGGAAAATTACGCTAAAGATGTAGAAGCAATCATGAAATTCATATCCGACAACATCCGATACCCAAAAGATGCGTGGAAGATCGAGAAACAAGGAAAAGTGATTTGCCGGTTCGTGGTTGAAAAAGACGGCCGCTTATCCGATATCCATATTCTGGAAGGAGACAGCCTCTACCCTTCTTTGGACAAGGAAGCGATTCGTGTCATTAGTTCTTTCCCGAAATGGCATCCAGGAACTATGGGTAAAAAAGCAGTACGAACCGGTTTCTCCCTTCCCGTCATTTTCCGTATGCGGGGAGCGAAAGTACAGGAGTGATATCCTCTATCCGAGAACTGTCAAAGCGGCTATCTTCATGACTAACCCGAATGGGCTTATTGTATATTATCGTTTCTTTAACAACGAAACATATTATTTAGGAATAGTCGTCAGTTCCGGTTTTTCCTGCAACAGAAAGGGCTTTCTGCCATGAGTTGCGCAGTTTTTCACCTTGAAGACGGTCGTCGTTGCCGTGAGATGCCGAGACCATGTACCACGAAGACGGTCGTCACGGCGATAAGAACGGTCGTCATGGCCATGAAGACGGTCTTCGTGGCAAAAAAGCGGTACATCGCTTTTTGGATATTCAGGCTCATGTCCACCTTTTGTTTGCTACAGACGATTCTCCAGGAGTTTAGCTTTTTCACAATGTTAGCAGTCCTTGCTTTTCAGTAACAAATATTTTTTGTTTTTCAATTTCTTGCCGATCTCATTCTACTAATTGCCAACGAATTTCTATAAAAAAATAAATACGTCATACATAAATCATTCGAAATTTCATTCAAAATAGAAAAATGTCCCAATAGGGGATATTGTACTTTTTAACAATTTGGTTTTAAGATTCGGCAAAAGCCACAAAAGTAAAGAACAAGCCGAGTACGATTTGTGCATAGTACAGCCTCACCCCGATATCATTTTATTTGCTTTATCTGGATAACACGCTTCAAATAGAAACGTTAAAAAATATTACCCTTAAGTGTAATTCCAAATATATGGGTTACTAATCCGATTTTCATGGGGTGGAAGTGACATTTTGATAAAACAGAAATTTGACTTTCCCAGTCTGACGCTTCTGTGAGAAACAAGCGTTTTTAAATGGCTGCTTTCTTTAAAGATAAAAGCGTCATCACGTGTTTATTTTGTAAATATTATGCGATTTTACCAATATAAACAATATATTTGCACTCTAATTTCATGAATCAAACACATTATAATGCAAAAAACGATGGAATATTGGCAGAAAGATATTGAAACAATGAATCGCGAAGACTTGGAGAAACTGCAGTTGGAGCGATTGAAAAAGACAATTGAAGCAGCCGGAAATTCTCCTTTCTACAACAAAGTATTCAAAGAAAACGGCATAACAGCCGACAGTATCCAATCATTGGACGATTTGCAAAAGATCCCTTTCACGACGAAAGACGACCTTCGCAACAATTATCCGTACGGCATGGCGGCTATTCCTATCAAAGACTGCGTCCGCATCCACTCGTCGAGCGGCACGACAGGAAACCCGACGGTCGTGTTGCACTCGGCCAAAGACCTGGACCAATGGGCCAATCAGGTGGCACGCTGCATGTATATGGTCGGTTTACGTGATACGGATGTTTTCCAGAACACCTCCGGATATGGTATGTTCACAGGAGGTTTGGGCTTCCAATACGGTGCAGAAAAATTAGGTTGCCTGACCGTACCGGCAGCAGCAGGAAATACCAAACGGCAGATCAAGTTCATCACGGATTTCGGGACGACCTGCCTCCACATCATTCCCAGCTATGCCACCCGTCTGGCGGAAGTGATGTATGAAATAGGTATAGATCCCCGCCGCGACACCAAACTGCACACCGTTTGTATCGGTGCTGAACCCCATTCGGAAGAACAACGCCGCCGGATCGAGCAGTTGTTAGGCGTAAAAGCATACAACTGTTTCGGAATGTCGGAGATGAACGGTCCCGGCGTCGCATTCGAATGCACGGAACAGAACGGACTCCATATCTGGGAAGATAATGTAATCGTAGAAATTATCGATCCGGTCACATTACAGCCGGTCAAAGAAGGTGAAGTCGGCGAAATGGTCCTGACGACCATCAACCGCGAGGCTATGCCTTTGTTCCGCTACCGTACCCGCGACCTGACCTGTGTCCTTCCGGGCGAATGCCCCTGCGGACGGACGCATAAACGCCTGGCACGTTTCAAAGGCCGTAGCGACGATATGATCATCTTGAAAGGGGTCAACCTCTTCCCCATCCAGATCGAAAAGATACTGATGCAGTTTAAAGAACTGGGCAGCAATTACCTGATTACAATCGAAACGGTAGGAAACAATGACGAGATGCTGATCGAAGTGGAATTGAGCGACCTGTTTACCGACGATTACAGCGTTTTGCAACGTCTGACAAAGGAAATCACCCGCCAGTTGAAAGACGAGCTGCTCCTGACTCCCCACCTGAAACTGGTAGCCAAAGGCTCCCTGCCGGTGCAGGATGGAAAAGCCGTCCGGGTGAAAGACTTGCGTAAACTTTGCTAAATACAAACCATAAATTTTAAATTAAAATGACAGTCAATCAGATTTCTATTTTTCTGGAAAACAAATACGGTAAGTTAAGCGAGATCCTCGCTTTGCTGGCCGAAGAGAAGATACGAATTATTGCCGCAACGGTTGCTGACACGTCCGAATACGGTATTCTGCGCATCATAGTCAGCGATCCGCAAAAGGCTTATAAAATCCTGAAGGGCAACAATGTCAGCGCGAACCTGACAGATGTGCTGGCAATCGTCACGGACTCCTGTGCAGGCAGCTTTGCCCAAACATTGTCCTGTTTCACAAAGGCCGGCCTTAGTATAGAATATATGTATTGTTTCTCTGTCAAAGAGAAATCGATCCTGATCTTGCGCACGAACAACCGGGAAGCAGCCCGCGAAGTAATACGCCGTCAGAATCTGGAATATATTTGTGAAAGTGATTTGATCAAATTATAAAAAGCGACAATACATGTTCGGAATAAGCGACCCTGGCATCTGGCTGGCCTACCTGTTAGCCCTCGTCTGCCTGTTTTATTCCATTTGGTTCGGAGTAACCCATTGGAATAAAGACGACGAGGATAGTACTAACCCACAACAGCCGGAAAAATGAACACACTGACTTTAGGTATCGTAGTAATCATCTATATGTTCATCCTGGCCTGGCTGGGATACATCGGATACAAACAGACGAAAAATGCCAGCGATTATTTGCTGGGGGGACGGAAAGTGAATCCCATCATCATGGCCCTTTCATACGGGGCGACCTTTATCTCCGCATCGGCCATTGTCGGCTTCGGAGGGGTTGCGGCCACCTTCGGTATGGGAATCCAATGGCTTTGCTTGTTGAATATGTTTATGGGCGTTGTCATCGCTTTTATCATATTCGGGCGGAACACCCGTAAGTTAGGCGAAAAGTACAATGCCCGCACATTCCCGCAATTATTGGGATTGCACTATAATTCGCGTGCCATACAGATATTCATTGCCGCCATCATCTTTATCGGCATGCCGCTGTATGCAGCAGTCGTAATGAAAGGAGGTGCAGTGTTCATCGAACAAATGTTCCACATAGACCTGCATCTGGCGCTGCTTATTTTCACGCTTATAGTGGCAGCCTATGTAATCACGGGAGGTATTAAAGGCGTGTTATATACAGATGCTTTGCAGGCCGTCATCATGTTCGCCTGCATGCTGTTCCTGCTGTTCTGGTTCTATCGGGTGATGGATATGGGCTTTATCGAAGCCAACCGGAAGCTGACGGAAATCGCCCCGCTTGTCCCTGAACGGTTCAAGGAGGTAGGACACCAGGGATGGACAGCCATGCCGGTGACCGGGTCTCCGCAATGGTACACTCTCGTAACCTCGCTTATCTTAGGAGTCGGCATCGGCTGCCTCGCCCAACCGCAGTTGGTCGTACGTTTCATGATGGTGGAAAGCACCAAGCAATTGAACCGGGGCGTACTGATCGGTTGTGTTTTCCTGATCGTGACCGTCGGAGCCATTTATCATGTCGGAGCGTTATCGAACCTCTTTTTCCTGAAAACGGAAGGCGTGGTTGCATCGGAAGCCATCAAGGACATGGACAAGATTATACCGCTGTTCATCGACCGGGCAATGCCGGAATGGTTCAGTGCCGTTTTCATGCTCTGCATCCTGTCGGCAAGTATGTCTACGCTTAGTGCCCAGTTCCACACGATGGGGGCCTCTTTCGGGGCAGACATGTTCCCCAAGCTGGGACATAGGAAAAATGCCAACTCGACGATAGGCGTACGTATCGGAGTGCTTTGCTCCATCCTGGTCAGCTACATAATCTGTTATACGCTGAGCGCAGGAGTCATAGCACGCGGAACAGCCCTGTTCATGGGGATTTGTGCAGCCACTTTCCTCCCGGCCTACTTCTGTTCCCTCTTCTGGAAGAAAGCGACCAAGGAAGGAGCGCTGGCAAGTTTATGGACGGGAGCGCTGGCAAGTTTGTTCGCCATGCTGTTCCTTCACAAGGCGGAAGCCGGAGCGGTCGGTTTATGCAATCTGTTGTTTGGGCGCGATGTCCTGATCGACGTTTATCCCTGGTTCGCCATCGATCCGATCCTGTTCGCATTGCCTTTATCCACCCTTGCGATGGTTCTCGTAAGCCTGATAACATATAAAAAGCAAGACATTTGAAGATATTAGATTTTATTACAATCAAATGAACAAAATTTAATACTTTATCTATTGACAATTACAGAAATATCCGTACATTTGCAATGTGGTTTTTTCATAATAGTATTAGATTTAAGGTTAACAAAGTTGGTTAGGGGTTGTCGTGAGACAGCCTTTAATTTTTTATATACATTCCTTCCCTCTCCACCCTGATAACTTGTCAGTCAAAATGTCATTTTGTTCGTTTGGCATTGTTTTTGTAATTAAACATTGCGTGAATAATTATAGTTATAGGAAACAATAAGTATAACATCAAAATATTTTATATCGGATTATGGCAAAACAAGGAAACATCGGTGTTACGAGTGAGAACATCTTCCCTATCATCAAAAAGTTTTTGTATAGTGATCACGAAATTTTTCTTCGTGAATTAGTATCTAACGCAGTTGATGCAACGCAGAAATTGAAAACACTGGCTTCTGTCGGCGAGTTCAAAGGAGAACTGGGAGACCTGACTGTACATGTCAGTTTCGATAGCGATACGATCAAAATCTCCGACCGCGGTATCGGTATGACAGCCGAAGAGATCGACAAATATATCAACCAGATCGCCTTCTCCGGTGCTGAAGAGTTCGTTGAAAAATACAAGAACGACGCAGCCGCTATCATCGGTCACTTCGGACTTGGTTTCTATTCTTCTTTCATGGTTTCCAAGAAAGTGGAAATTGTCACCAAATCGTATAAAGAAGGAGCCGTTCCTATGAAATGGAGCTGCGACGGTACACCCGAATATACATTGGAAGAGACGGAAAAAGAAGATCGCGGAACAGATATCATCCTGTATATCGACGACGAGAACAAAGATTTCCTGAACAAAGACAAGATCAACAGCCTGTTGACCAAATACTGCCGTTACCTGCCGGTTCCCATCGCATTCGGAAAGAAGCAGGAATGGAAAGACGGAAAATATGTCGATACCGACGAAGACAATATCATCAACGATATCCAGCCGGCATGGGTTCGCAAGCCGACGGATATGACGGATGAAGACTATAAGAAATTCTATCGCGACCTGTATCCAATGTCAGAAGAACCATTGTTCTGGATTCACCTGAACGTAGATTTCCCATTCAATCTGACGGGTATTC
>ERZ834769.1677-NODE-1677-length-18495-cov-3.080043_pt1 | contig 18495 bp, 16 predicted proteins | sample MGYA00519690_ERZ834769 | MGnify/ENA primary metagenome ERZ834769 (study PRJEB31850, sample SAMEA3708760) | human gut metagenome | biome: human gut; feature: human-associated habitat; material: faeces | place: China | collected 2014 ... | reverse complement strand
CAGGTGCTATAAGGAAAAAAAACAGGATGCGCGTAAGTCAGTTTGTGTGCATTGACAGTAATGAAAACATTTGTTTGCGTATTGTTTATGATGATGAGACATGTGGTAGTGTTCCATTTATCATAAATTACAAGGGTAGATGGGAAGTGTATAGGTTAAAATTTTTTCAAACACAGCAAGAGTTTGATTATTTTGCGATAGCTTTTCCATTAAGTTCACAATGGATTGTGGGAAAGGTGTGTCAAAATAGTGGAAAAAAACTGTATGAACTTTTTGTCAAAGCGGGCGTAAAATTTAACGAGCAACTTTCTGCATCAAGAATCCAAGAAGCACTTTTTCTTCAATTTGCACCGGAAATAGAAAATTCAGAAAAAAGTATGTGTGTAGTAGAAATGGCTGGATGGAATAACGGTAATTTTGTTTCTGCAAATACATATCAGTTTTTGAAGAGACAGGATTTTCCTCAATTGCCGGTCGCACATAAGCGGTTTGTTACAATTAAAGCTACAGAGTCAGATTTTCAGAGATACTTTGAGGCGCTTCGTAACATTAAAGATTGGAAAAATCGGTTTGTCATGGCAACGTATCCGTTAGCAGGAATTCTTGCAAGTGTTTTTGCACAGGAACATTTTCGAATTCCAATATATCTTAATTTTGTGGTAATTGAGGAGGAGCAGTTAGATCTGATACCAGCGTTTATGCAAATATTCAACAGAGACAAATTGGTGATGTTTCATTTGGATGAAACGGAAAGGTACATATTTCGAGTGCTACAGAATGTGAATGACGAGGTTGTTATTTTTGAGTCTATACAGAGTCAGGGTGATACAGATTATCGGCGAAAAAAAATAGAACAGCATAGATGCAAGTTACAGAAGGTTCTACTTGGAAAATGTGGTGCTTGTATAGGGGGACGAAAAAATATTAATGCTGCATTGGTGATATTGTCAGAGTCTGCTGCAATTGATAAAAGTGTGAGAAATATTTTTTGGGACGAAAATTTTTGCAATGATTCGCGTAAATGCATGGAATTATTAAGTGGAAATACGGTCATGGCTATATTAAGTGAATTTGTCCGATACGCGGGAGCACATATGGCGGATATTTCTTCTATAATTCGAAATAATCGAAATGCGGAGATGCCTGTGATTGGATTTTGGAGATGCATGATGGAGATCTTAGAGCATTTTTGGAAGGGCGTAGGCATTAATATATGTGAAACGGTGAAATTGCCGGTAGGAATCAATGCAAATCAATTATCCGATGAATATTATTACAATTGCGAAAATTTGGTAGGGGCATTTGTGCAAATTGTTCGAACGGAAATATGTGAATATACTATCTGTGAAAAGAAACATGCGTTGCAAGGGAAGGAAGTTGGAATCTTTTTTGATTCTGAATATTTATGGCTTTTACCAGTGGTATTGGAACAAATGCTTGAAAAAAAAACATTGAAAAACAAAAATATCCGATGCTTTTGGAATTGAGGCGAGAGGGAGTTTTAAAGGTAGACAAGGAAGGATTTACCAGAAAGTTACAGGTTGAGGGTGTACGTCAAGAAACGTATCAGATTCGTAAGGCTATATTTGATGAAGAAGGGCGTGCGGATATCATTGATTTGGCAAGGGAGGTATTGTAGAAATGCTTAAGGATATGGAAAAAAATAATATAAAATTGATTGAAAAACCTAATGGACATATGTTGGTTTTAGGACAATCAGGAGCAGGAAAGACATATTTTATGTGCAGGAGGATGGAAGAAGATAGGAATAATGGAAAAAATATTTTGGTTTTTGATTATTCTGGAAGCTACACTCGAAAAGAATTTGAAAAAAATAAATTTTGCAAATTAAATGAAATGAGCTATATAAATCCTTCTGAGAGATCATTTAAATGGAAGTTTCGAGGAAACGAAATAGAGAATGCAATATCAGGTGTGCTAATACGTGTATTGCCAGTTTGTAGTGTTTACCAGATAAAGCTATTGAGAGAAGCCATAACAAAGGTTTTTGTTGAATTTGGAAAATTTAATTTAACACAACTGGTAACAATGCTTGAAAAAATGTTGAATACAAAGGTAGATGCAACTGATCGAGAAAATATAACACATTTGCTCACACGTTTATCACCATTTTCAGAATTGACCGAAATTTCTGTAGTTACAGCAGGTGGAGAGGAGAAAAATGTAAAGATCTCACCTATTATCGTTATTCAGTTATCGAATTATTTAGAAATACAGAAGAAATTTTTGTTAAACTTTTTTGTTGAACTGTTATGGGAAGAAATAAAGCAGAGAAGATATCGGGCAGATATATTAATTTTTGATGAGTTTCAACATTTAAATTTAAAAGAAGAATCTGCAGTGTCAGCGTTATTGCGTGAGGGTAGAAAATATGATGTATCGGTGTATGCAGCATCTCAGTTTATCGGGAAAAAGGAAAGAGCGAATGTTGAAACGCTTATGCAGGCGGGAAATAAAATATTTTTTCATCCTACAGAAAATGAAATGCGGGACGTGGCACGTTGGATAAATCCTCAAAATCAAAATCAGTGGATGCGAATATTAAACAATTTATCAGTTGGTCAGGCGGTTGTAAAAGGATGCTATTACATTAACAACAGACCGAGAGTGTGCAAAAAACCAATTATTTGCAGTGTGCAGGAGGTAACGGAATGAATTTTTTGATGGTCAAAGATTTGCAGGAGATATTACATATTGGACGAGATAAAGCATATGCTTTAATGCATTCGAAGGCATTTCCCGCAATTAAAATTGGAGGCAGATATTTTGTGGCACAGGATCAATTGCAAAAGTGGATCGAAAATTATTCATACAAGACATTTGAAGTGTAAAGAAATACGGATGCCGGGATTGTTTCCCGGCATTCGTTTTCCAGGAAAGAGAGGATTGAAATGGAACAAAAGAGAAATGCAAAAGGCGAGGGCAGTTTTAAGATCAACAAAGATGGAACAGTAACACATCGGAAAAGCGTAGGATATAAAGCAAACGGACAGCGGAAAATTTTGACGGTCACAGCAGCTAATAAAACTGCCTGTATTCGTGAAATGAAGAAAAAGGAAAGCCAGTGGGAGAAACAGAAAAATGCAGAACAGATCATGGGAGGAACCACGGTTGTTGAGTTGTGTTATTTACATTTAAAATATCAGACAGAGCAAAAAGAACTACGTCCAAAATCGATCGACAGAAGAGAGTGTACGATTGACAGGCATATTGATGGATATACGCTTGGACGTATGCAGGTACAGGCTGTAAAAGTGGCTGATATTGATAACCATATTACAGAATTGATTCGGGAAGAGAAACTTTCTGCGTCGTCGATAGAAAAAGTGGTGGATGTGTTGAATGCAGCGTATAACTGGGCGATGGTGAGAGGGGAATTAGAAAAAAATCCGGTCGCTCCAATCAAGCCAACGTTAGTGAAACGTATTCAGAGATTACAGCAGAAAAGCGCAAATGAAGCAGACGTAGATGTATTGTCAGTGGAAGAAGAAAAGAAATTTTGCAGTGAGGCACTTAGTGTTCACGAAAGTACGGGCAAATATAGATATGCCGCTGGATTATACGGAATGCTGTTGTTACATACAGGTATGCGCTGTGGGGAAATGCTGGCACTACGCTGGAGAGATGTTGATTTTGAACATGGTTTTCTGACAATTGAAAAAAGCAGATCTGTTGCAAAAAATCGTGATAGCAACGATGATAAAAAATATGTGATCGTAGAAGGACCGACAAAAAATGTTAAAGCGCGAAAAATAAAACTCAAAAAAGAAGCGATTGATATTTTAAGACTGATAAAGATTCATGCTGTAAATGCTGGAGGACAGGATGATCTGATTGTTACAACGAATACAGGTCAGCCCAATACGGCTACAAATCTGGAGCATAGAATGGTTACAATCTTTAAAAATGCAGGCTTATCAGATTTATCAGGTGGGTTACATATTTTTCGGAGAACATTTGCAACACGAATGTACGAAAATGGCGCCAGGGTAAAGGAGATTGCGGCATATATTGGCGATCTGGAATCAACTACGGAGAGGTATTATATTGCTGTGCGGAAGAAAATAATGGATGGGGATAATGTGAATCAGGTTGTTATGCTGCCAAGAGAGATGAAAGATATGAAATCACAAGAAGAATAAAAATGGATAGTCCGGTATGGAGAAAATATTCCACCGGGCTATCTGTTATTGAAAATGTTGATTTGGTGTTTTGGCAACGGCAATATTTGTTGTAAAAAAAAGCCTTAATAGTTATAATAAAAATGATATGTTTTTATAGAAATATCAAAGAAACCCAAAGGGGGAGAAAGCGTGTACATTAAATCATTATCTTTAAAAAACTATAGATGCTATGAAAAAATAGATATGGAATTTAATTCGGAGTATACAGTGCTAGTGGGAGTAAATGGAGCCGGAAAATCAACCATTTTAGATGCGTTAGCGACAGCATTAGGGAGTTATATTGCGGGATTTGATGGAATTGCATCAAATGGGATAGCGAGAGATGATGCACATAGAAAGATGTATGAACTTGGAAGCAGGGTAGATTCGGAAGAACAATACCCGGTTGAGATATCTGCAAAATGTTTGATTGATGAGCAGGAAATTTTATGGAAGAGAAGTCTGCATTCAAACGACGGAAGAACCCATATCAGGGATGCTAAAAAAATTATGGATTATGGAATGCTTTTACAGGATAAGGTTCGTGCAGGTGACAAAGGTGCGATATTACCATTGATTGCTTATTATGGTACAGGAAGACTATATATGCAGAAACGTCAGAAACGGAAAACGGATGATGAGACACGTTTTACGAGAACAACAGGATATGTAGACTGCCTGGATTCTGCGTCAAATGATAAACTAATGATGAGATGGTTTAAGCAGATGACGGAGATACAAATTCAGGAAGGGGTAAAAATTCCTGAACTGGAAGTTGTAAAGCATGCTATGGGAAAGTGTTTTTCCGGTGCGGAGAATACAGAGAATATTGCACAGTTCGAATATAAGATGAAAACGCAGGAAATTGAAATCACTTATCAAAAAAATGGTAAAAAGGAAAAACTGCCAATGAGGATGTTAAGTGATGGATTAAAAATTACAATTAGTATGGTAGCAGATATTGCGTATCGAATGGCAGTTTTGAATCCGCAGCTACTGGATCATATATTAGATGAAACTCCGGGGATTGTTTTGATTGACGAAGTGGATATGCATTTACATCCGGAATGGCAGAAAAGAATTATGGCAGATTTGCATTATATTTTTCCAAAAGTGCAATTTATTGTGACAACTCATTCACCAAGTGTGCTGGCTAATGTTACGAGAGAGCACATTTTACTTTTAGAAGATGGAGAAATCTATATGCCACAGCAGGCTACTTATGGCAAGGATGTTTCTACCATTTTACAACAGATGATGAAAGTTGAGGTTCGACCGAAAAAGGTGTTGAAAATCATAAGTGATTTTTATAAGTTTTTGTCAGCGGAAGAATATGACAGGGCAAAAGAGCTGCTTAATGAGTTGGAAAATATACTTGGAAGTGAAGATGCGGACGTTGTTCAAGCCAGAGTATCATATGATTTAGAGCAAATTTAGGAGGTGTGCTGGATGATTTTAATTCAGAAAAATTCTGAGCCCAATAGTCTTCGAGAACACCGTAATACACCGGGTGCAGATTTTGATGGTTTAGATAAAACAGAGCTTCGGGACTCTTTACTGAAGGAACAGGGATATTTATGTGCTTACTGCATGAAACGTATACGTCAGGAGAACAAAGTAAAAATTGAGCATTATAAAGCTCGGAATAAGGAAAATGAACTGTTGTATCAAAATCTTCTGGCAGTGTGTGATGGCAATGAAACGCTTGCTTTTAATGGAAATAAAGTAAATCCTCAAAGGTTTACCTGTGATACCAGAAAAAAAGAGCAGGAGTTACATATTAATCCGCAAGATAAGAATGATATGGAAACGATTTTTTATGATAATCAGGGCAAAATATATTCCAAAAATCCTGAGTATCAAAAAGAAATTGATGAAGTTTTAAATCTGAATGATCCATATGGATATCTGATAAGTAACAGGAGAGCAGCTTTAGAACCATTGCTGAAACGCATTCATGACTTAAAACCTGGACAGGATGCGATGCCGTTATTGAGAAAGGTTGAGAGGTATTGTTATTCCAAGAATGATATGCAAGAGTATCCGGAGTATGTAGGTATCCTGCGTTGGTATGTAAAGAGACAAATTAGAAGACGTGGATAATGGTAGAGAGATTAAAGTATGGAATTAAGAAGAAATATATATAAAAAGCTGTTGGCATGGAAGAAAGAGAATACAGGACGTGTTCTTGAATTACAGGGCGCCAGACAAGTTGGAAAGACATATATACTGAAAAAGTTTGGAAAAGAAAACTTTTCCAAAATGGTCTATATTAATATGGCAGAAAATACAGGGAAAAATTTTTTGCGCTGTACTTCTATTGCAATGGAATGGGAACCGGGAAAACCGATGGAAGAAACACCTGTCCGTAAGGCATTGGAATTGTATGATGAAACATTTAAAGATAATAAAGATACGGTAGTGATTATAGATGAGATACAGGAATCTGCGGAGATTTATAACCAAATCCGTACTTTAGCCAGAGAATTTCAGGCTTATGTGATAGTCACGGGAAGTTATCTGGGAAGAACTATGGAACCTGATTTCTTTCTGCCGGCAGGAGATATGGATCATATGGTTATGGAATCAATGACATTTGATGAATTCCTGGATGTTTATGATGAGCGGGAATTATATGAGAAGATAGATCTTTATGGAAAAGGAAGAACAGAAGATTACAAAAAACTCATGGAATATTATGAAATCTATCAGAAAATAGGTGGATATCCGGCAGTTGTAGCATGTTATGCAGAATACAGGGATCTGAATAAGTGCATGGGATTAGTTGGTGACTTGATAAATGTTTTTGCGGATGAATCCAAAAGATATTTTGAGGATATTATTGATATAAATATGTTTCAAAAGCTCTTTAATGCAATTGCGCTGCTTATGATGCAGGAAAAACAGGGTATTCGGGATTTGACTGCGGAACTGAGTAAAATTGCTTATCAGGAGGAGAGTGGACGGACTACCAAGAAAATGATTAATCATGCGATCAGCTGGCTGCAGGAGTCTCATATCATTGGATATGCGTCTAAGGCAGTGGATTGTGATTATAAGCAGATAAAGGATAACAGCCGTTACTATTTTCTTGATATGGGAATTGCATATTACTTTCTTAGCAGGACCGGAGCACCGTATGATGTGATAAAAAGTTTGCTTGCAGAGAATTTTGTGTATTTAGTTCTTAGACGAAGAATCGAAAATACACATGAAATTGCCGGACTTGTGCCGTGGTTTGTTTCTTATGAAAAGATAAAAGGTGAACTTGATTTTTATGTAAGAAGCCTTGTGGACTATAAGAACTATGGAATTGAAGTAAAAAGTACAGATGCATCTGCTAAAACAGCGAGAAAATTATTGGAAGATGGAAAGCTGGATTATCTGTACTTACTTAAGGGTGAAACAATGGGGGGTATTGCTGATGGAAGGATATTTACGGTACCGTTGTGTTTGGCGGATCGGATAGAATTTGAGTTAAGTAAAGTTTTATAATTACTCTAAAAATAAGATCTCAGTAGCAAAAACTGCTGAGATTCTATTTTACTTGAATGATGTAGAGAAGACGATCAGTTGTTTTGAAAATTGAGAATACAAAATGAAAGAGAAAATGAAGAATAATTATATGGATACTGGAAATATAGATGTAACAATATCAGAAGAGTTAATTCCATATTTATGTGCATTAAAGGAAGGTAAAAATATTAGAGATAAACTTATTCTTTCAGCAGTAATAGGATTATTTGTTTCTAAGTCAGTGACATTGGAAAAAGCGGCAGAACTGGTTGGAAAAAATGTGTGGGATTTTATAGATATATTGAAATACTATGGAATACCATGGGGAGATTATACGGAAACAGAACTGTAGATGGACGAGTTGGTTTTGGAAAAACTTTTGGAAAACATTTAAAAATTCACTTATAGTTATTGGTAAATTAAATGAGGAATATTTAATAACGAAAATAATGCAAAGTATATGCAATTTTTCTGAATGCAATATCATATTAAAATAAAATGTATATAACGTAAGTCTGGGTAATTGTGAAGAGTATATAATTACTTAGACTTTTGGCATATATTGATATTAAACAATTAATGAAGAATTAGTATATATGATTATTGTAAAAATAATACTCTACAGCTATAATAATATTATCTGAATATATTGGTTAAAAAGATAAGGGAGAAGGTTGTATGCATATAGAGGAAGTAACAATCCGTAACTTTAGGATACTTTCGGAGACTAAAATGAATATCAATGATAAGTTATGTCTTATGATTGGTAGGAACAATACGGGAAAAACATCATTTATGATATTGTTTGAAAAATTCTTAAATGGTAATGGAAAATTTGATTTTAATGATTTTTCGCTAAAGCAAAGAAAGAAAATACTTAATTTTAATAAAGATACAGATGAAGTGGAATTGGCAATTCAGTTAATTTTGAATATACAGTATGAAGATACAGATGATTTATGCAATATATCTGAGTTCATTGTGGACTTAGATCCGGTCAAAAAAGATGTGTATATATTATTTGAGTGTATAATTAGTAAGGATAAATTATTAGAAGCAATACAAAATGCTACACAGATGACACAGGAAAAATTTATAAAAAAATATTTATCGGAATATTTGGATATTAGGGTATTTACTTTTAATAATATTGAGGACTTGAAGAAGGAAAATAGAGACCGCTTGATAAAAAAGGACATGAAAGATGTCAAGAAATTAATTGATTTTGAGATTATTCATGCGAAGAGAAAAGTGTCAAGTTCAGAAGAAAAAAATGGGTTGAAGGTTCTTTCTGGACTTACCACATCGTTTTTTAATGAATTAAATATAGCTTCTCCAGACAAATTTGAAGGTATTAACAAACTTATCGAGAATATGGATAGCCAATTGGATAAAAATTATGATATGTTTTTTGATACATTTTTGAAAACGGCAAGGGATTTTTTGGGAATGGATCAGCTTAAAGTTGTATCAAACCTAAAAGCAAGTGAGATTTTAACAGATGCCTCTGAGGTTGTATATGGCAGTGATGATACGAGATTGCCGGAGTACTTAAATGGTTTAGGACATATGAACGTGCTTTATTTATTACTTAGTATAGAAATTAAGAAAAATAAATTTAAAGCAAATAAAAAAGATATAAAAATTTTATTTATAGAAGAACCAGAAGCACATACGCATCCCCAACTGCAGTATATCTTTGCAAGAAAGATTAGCGATATAGTCAACGATATATCAGGAATGCAAACAATTATCACAACACATTCGCCACATATTGTTGCAAATCATCCATTTGAAAATATTCGCTATATGTCAGTTGAAAAAGATTCACAGAATTTTTGCAATATTCAAATAAAAAATTTTCATAATGAGTTAAGTACTAAATATGAATCTGAAATTGAGGAGTTTCAATTTGTGAAGCAGTATTTATCAACTGAGTCAGCAGAATTATTTTTTGCGGATAAAGCAATTTTTATCGAAGGAATATCAGAAGGTATGTTAATGCAATATTTCATTTCACAATTTGATTGTTCAAAATTAGCTGAGGAAACAAAGAATAAAGAAAAGGATCCCCAATTTAAAGCATCTTATGTTCCGTTAGCGGCTCAGAATGTTGCTATTGTACAGGCGGGAGCAAATGCAAAAGCTTTTAGACATTTTTTGGAGTTTTTGAAAATACCATCGCTAATTATTACTGACATAGATACGATAAAACCGAAGCAGACATCCAAGGGCAAACGTTATGAAGCGGCAGCGGTAAAGGACATTGAAGTATGTGGGACAAGTAATGAAACTATTAAATATTATTTGGCTGCTCCAAAAAGAAAAGATGAAAAAGATGTTGAATATACAAAGTGGCTTGCAAATATGTTACATCATAGATTAAACAGTATAAGTTCAAATATTCAGATTGCTTATCAAAAAGAAGAAAATGGTTATCAAGCAAGAAGTTTTGAAGATGCATTTATTAATGTAAATATAGAGCAAATAAAAACTCAACTTCAAGCAATAAAAGGACTTGTCTGTACGGATGAGTTTGAAACAAATCCTGATATCTATAATTTGACGAATAAAGTTATAGATAAAAAATCAGATTTTGCATCATCTCTTTTATTCCTTGCACATGTAAAAGAGATAAAATGGAATGTGCCTTCTTATATTTGGGAGGGAATAGAATGGCTTCAGAAACAACAAACGCAATAGAAAAATGTAAGAAATGTATCGACGAATCCAAGAGCTTTATACTGCAAGGAGGGGCGGGGAGCGGGAAAACGGAATCTCTCAAAGAAATACTTTTATATATTAAGAAAAATCATACTAATGCGCGAGTTATATGCATTACTCATACAAATGCTGCAGTAGATGAGATTGTAAAAAGGGTTGGAGATAGATATCCTATAAGTACTATTCATGCATTTTTGCATGGGTTGATTGGTAATTATAAAAAGAATATAAAAGAAGTTATAGCAGAATTATTTTTTGTTCCACAGATGATTAGAAGTGAGCAAATTGAGAAGGTTTTAGAAAAGGATTACAAAAAAGCAGAATATGATAAATACAAAGAAATCTATGAAAAGTATGCAAGTAAGTTTTATATTATATGTAAGGAAAACACTGATAAGGTTATAGGAAAAAAAGAATATGATAAAAATCCAATTAGATATAATAAGATACTGAATGATAAAATAGATAAGTTGAATGATAAAATAACTGGGATAATTAGCAAAAAAGATTATTCAAAAATACACTATAATGAAACAAATTTTGATAGCATGAACGATGTTAGTTATGGTCATGATGGATTACTTACGATTTTCCATTTGCTTTTTAATAAGTTTCCTTTATTAGGAAAGATTATAGCTGATAGATATGATTATTTGTTTATAGATGAATATCAGGATACTCGGACGGAGGTTTTAGAGGACTTGCTGACGTTGCCAACAAAATATGGACTGACAATTGGATTATTCGGAGACAGTATGCAGTCGATATATGAAAAACGTGTTGGAAATGTTAATGCATATATAGATGAATCTGTACTTATTGCAGTTCCAAAAGCCGATAATTATAGATGTTCTTATGAGGTCATAGAAGTGATTAATCAACTTCGACTGGATAAGATATTGCAAGATGTAGCCTTAAAAAAGATAGATAATGGAGAATATGAGAAAGAGATTGATAGACATGGTTTGGTAAAGGTATTATATTCCGTTGTGGATCAGAAACCTAACGCATTTAGTTTACCAGAAGAAAAAGAAAAGTTTCAAGCAATTATAGATGGATTGATTAATGAAGCCAAAAAAGTAGTGGAGAATCCAAAGATTTTAGTGCTGACTAATAAGGCGATAGCAGAAAAAAACGGATTCAAAAAGTTATATAAAGTATTTGATGATCGATATTCAGATGTCAGTGATAGAATGGAGAAGTATTTAAATTCTATTTTAGTGATGGATGTGGGGGAACTTTGCAACTTGTATCTGAAAAAGGAATATAATTTACTTATAAAGCATATCCGAAAAGGGGGGTATACAATAAGTAGTGTTTCTGATAAGAAGAGACTTCATGATATAATGCAAAATATTATAGATAATAAGAATTTATCTATACAGGAAGTAATAGAAATTGCAATAACTAATAAACTTATAAAACCTACAGAAACCTATAAAAATAAACTGAAAAGCAATGCGAATTTTCTTGAACAATTGAAAAATGACCATAGGTATCAAGAATTTAAAAAACTATATTTGATGGGACAAAAAACTTTTAATCAAATAAAGGATAACATTTCTTTTGAATCGAAGGAAGAATTTAGTAAGTATGAATCTATATGGAAGCAAGAACGATTTATTCAAGAAATATTTTCGGATGAACTAAAGTTTGATGAGATTTTAAATTATACAAAGTATCTTAATGAAGAAACTGAATACATAACGATGCACAAAACAAAAGGGACAAGTATTACATCGGTTATTGTTGTAATGGAGGAGTATTTTTGGAATAAGTATGATTTTTCGTTACTTTATTTACCACAAGATGAATCCAAAATGGAAAAGAAAATCAATTCCCAAAAATTAATTTATGTTGCATGTTCGCGTGCAAGAAAAAATCTTGTGTGTGTTAAAGTGCTTACCAGTAATGAAGTAGAACCATTTCTTCAACTTTTCCCCAATGCTGAACTGGTTGATCAAGTAATATAAAGAGATATTTTAAGAAGAATGTAATTTATAAAGAAGTTGAGATATCAACATAAAGAAAATTAGCAAAGATTGTTGTGATTATATATTGAAAAGGATGGTTAAGTGAGAGCTTATGTTGGATTTGTCAGTTAAGTATATGACGACTAAAAAGCAGGAAATCTACTGGTTGTAAAACTATGTCCCCGAAGATATAATTATAGCAAAGAAGCTGTTATGTGGTATAAAGATGCGTCTACAATCAGATATTGAAATACTTTTAGTGCATGCAATGGAAGAATATGTAGACCGAAAACATGTGACTGGAGCAGATGCAATAGATTTGTTTCATAGACATCAGGTTTCAGTTATCGTTTCATACAGAAAAAGCATAGAGTTTTGGAAAATTATAAAGAGGGAATGCAATGAGTAACGTTATTTATACATTTAACGGAAAAGATATTACGATGAATATGTGTATACAGATAAGAGCGGTTGCAAATGTTCTTATGGAAAGATTGCATATTTCATTTGAAGAAGCATTGATGCTCTTTTATCATTCTGAAACATATAAAACACTGCAGAATACAGAAAATACTCTTTGGGCAGAGTCGGCAGAATTTATTGCGGACAGATATTTAGAAGAGTGTGATCAAAAGTATGAAAAAATGAAAAAATCCCGTGAACACGCCGAACAGGGAATGTTTAGGGATGCTGACGAGGTTTCTCATGATATGAGGGCAAAGTATGGATTATAGGCGGATAGGTCAATCCATAGGTCAATTTCCCCCATCCCACCTTTACAACCCCTGATTTTACAGGCAGAACACCCCCTGACATTACGGACTCTGACTCCGTCATTTCAAGGTTCGAATCCTTGTAGCCCTGCTAATAAGACCTCAGCAGTGAGAACTGTTGAGGTTTTTTGTGCAATAGGAAATTTCGTTGAAATTCCTTGTTACATAAAAAGCCTTACGGGCAGGATATGCGGCTGCAGGCAGAAAATTTTTAATATCCCTACCATAACGCCTCAAAATGTGGTAGCATAACAAAAGAACAATACAGCAAATCAGTCAGAGAAGTTTAAAAATACCTGGAAATGAGGCATTTTATGTATAGTTTTAACAGCCGTGTGCGTTACAGTGAAGTGAACAGTGAAAAAGAACTGACATTACCGTCATTACTGGATTATCTGCAGGATTGCTGCACTTTTCAGTCTGAGGATCTGGAAATTGGTGTGGATTATCTTGCGAAAGAACAGGTGGCATGGGTACTATCTTCCTGGGAGATAAAAATTTACAGATATCCGCAGATGGGGCAGCATATTAAGGTCAGTACATGGCCGTATGCATTCCGTGGATTTTATGGATACCGGAATTTTCGGATTGAGGGAGACGATGGTATAATATTTGCTGAGGCAAATTCAGTATGGGTGTTTATGGACACAGAAAAAATGCGGCCGGCGCGCATATCAGAGCGGATGAAAGAAATTTATACACCGGAGATTAATGATGAGATACCGGGAGAATGGGCAGACCGGAAAATCAGTTTACCAGATGATGCGGTAAAGAAAAGTGTGAAAAAGGAACCGGTACGTGTCTCACGTTTTTATATCGATACAAATCATCATATGAATAATGGCAAATACATTCTGGTAGCGGAAGAGTATCTGCCGGAACAGGTTGTGGTTTGCGGACTTCGTGCGGAGTATCGTAAGTCGGCAATGTTAGGAGACATGTTGTATCCGGTTGTCACAATGGAAGGGAAACGGATCACAGTTACTCTTGCGGATGAAAAAGGTGCACCATATGCGGTCATCTGCTTTCAGATTCAGAAAAAAGAAAGGCAGTCATAAAATATGAGATTAGGTGAATATCAGAAACTTGTTGTAATAAAAAAAGTAGAATTTGGCGTATATCTTGCAGAACATATGGAGGATGAGACCCGTGTGCTGCTGCCGGAAAAACAGGTGCCGGAAGGAACGAAGATCGGAGAAGAACTCCGGGTGTTTTTATATAAAGATTCCAAAGACAGGCTCATTGCGACGACAAATGCCCCTAAGCTGACATTGGGTGGACTTGCGGTGCTGACTGTAAAAGAGGTCGGAAAGATTGGTGCATTTTTAGACTGGGGACTGGAAAAAGATCTGTTTCTTCCTTATAAAGAGATGACCGTTAAGGTTCAGCCGGAGGATGAGGTTTTAGTGACGTTATACATTGATAAGAGCAGACGTCTGTGTGCAAGCATGAAGCATCTGTATGATCTTCTGTCACTGGAATCACCGTATCATACCGGCGATATTGTAAATGGCCGTGTCTATGAGTTCAGCGATAATTTTGGAACATTTGTTGCGGTAGATGATCAGTATTCCGCCATGCTTCCATCTTTTGAAGATCATAGCATGCTCCGTATCGGTGATGTCATCGAGGCAACCGTGACCAATGTAAAGCCTGATGGGAAATTAGATATTACGATGCGGCAGAAAGCCTATCTTCAGATGGATGCAGATGCCAAAAAGGTCATGCAGGTGATTGAAGAATTTGCAGGTGTGCTCCCATTTACGGACAAATCTTCACCGGAGGTCATCAAGAGAGAGACTGGCCTTAGCAAGAATGCGTTCAAGAGAGCGGTCGGAAGACTTTATAAAGAACGCCGGATAGAGATCAATGAAAAATCGATCCGTAAAATTGATTAATTTAAAAGCATATGCTATGATAGGAAAAAATTGACAGAAAGAAGGAAAATATTATGAAAAAAGTCATCAGTACAGACAAGGCACCGGCAGCAATTGGACCATATTCACAGGCGATCGAAGTAAATGGAATGGTTTATACATCAGGCATTATTCCGGTTGTACCGGAAACCGGTGAAATCCCGGAAGGTTCTGTTGCACAGGCAAAACAGGCACTGACAAACCTTTCTAATCTGTTGGAAGCAGCTGGAACCAGTATGGCAAATGTTGTTAAGACGACTGTTTTTATCAAAGAGATGAATGATTTTGGTGCAATTAACGAAGTATATGCAACATTTTTTGACGGAGCATTTCCATCCAGAAGCTGTGTGGAAGTTGCACGTCTGCCAAAAGATGTTATGCTTGAGATTGAGGCTATTGCTGTAAAATAAAGCAAAGCCATAAAAAGCATAGTCACTGTATCCTAGATCAGCTCTTATGAATTAACATGAAAAATCCCAGTACAGATGGTGTGATTCCCATCTGTACCGGGATTTTTTATTCTGCCGACATGATATATAATCTCTGATTTATAGATTGATTAAATATAGACGTCAATATTTCCACCAAGTCCCGGTGTTACGGAACGTTCCATCATCTGAACCATAGCGGTGCCCATTTCCTGCGTCATATCGAGCTGCTGGCTTAATAGTTCAGTAGAAACCGCATAGGAAAGGCTGGTCTGACTGACAGAAGTGCCTGCGTCGTAGGACTGTAATGTACTAAGTGCCGGCGTCATACCTGAAATATCCATACTGCACCTCCTGAAAAAATATTTATAACCTTATTATGACAGGAATCTATGGAAAAGACAAGCCATTTCCATGAAAAGACAAGCCATTTCCATGAAAAGATAAGCTATTTCCATGAAAAATTGAATAAAAAGAAATGTAATATTTTAGTAAAATTCACGGTTAATACAGGTTGACATGGAAATATGCCTTTGTTATAATAAACACGTAATAAATGTAACAAATTCGTAACAAACGATGAAATAGTTTTATAGTTGCGAAAACATGAAAACTCAGTTGGAGGCTTTTCGTAAATGAAGAAGAGAATGGTAAGAATTACAGGCTGTCTTTTAGCAGGAGCATTATCAATTGGCAGCTTTGGGTTAAATACATATGCAGCCCCGGTCGCAGGTGTTTCAAGTGTGACTGCAGCTGAAATTGCAGAGGGACAGACACCTGCAGCAGGTGTTTCACAGGCTTTGGCACAGTGCCTTGGAGACAGTAATGATGCAGCAGCTCAGGCAGCAGCAGAGCAGGCAGAGCAGGTCAGTGAGAATGAGACACCGGTTGTTGCTTCTGAATATACAGATATTGCGATTGCGCAGGTTGATAATTATGTAAATGTTCGTTCAGAGCCAAATACAGACAGTGAGGTACTTGGTAAGCTGTACAATAATTCCGCAGGAACAATCCTTGAGACAACAGATAACGGCTGGTATCGTATTAAGTCCGGTAATGTTGATGGATATGTAAATTGCGAATATGTAGTACCAAATGATGAGGAACTGGCAAAGAAAGTCAGTACTAAATACGCAAAGGTCAACACCACAACACTCCATGTAAGAACAGAGCCGTCCACAGATGCAAGTATTCTTACCATGGTTCCGGTTGGAGATGATCTGGTTGTTACAGATGATGAGTCTGTGGAAGGCTGGGCAAAAGTTACCACCGAAGAGGGTGATGGCTGGGTACATAAAGATTATGTAGATATTACGATCGAGTTTGTACAGGCTGAGTCTAAAGCAGAAGAAAAAGCAAGACTTGCAAAAGAGGAAGCAGAGCGTGAGGCAGCTGATGCAGCAGCAAACGCAGCAAGAAAGAAAGCAGATGGCAAGTTATCTTCATCAAAGAATTCTGGAAGCTCAAAGAGCTATGCAGCAGCAGGAAGTTCTAACGGACAGGCAGTTGCAAGTTATGCATCCCAGTTTATCGGTAATCCATATGTATACGGTGGAACAAGCCTGACAAACGGTGCAGACTGCTCTGGTTTTGTTATGAGTGTATATGCAGCATTTGGTGTAGGTCTTCCTCATTCTTCCAGTGCATTAAGAGGGGTTGGATATGGGGTAAGTCTATCAGATGCACAGCCGGGAGATATTGTATGCTACAGTGGACATGTTGCTATTTATGTTGGTGGTGGTACGATCGTTCATGCAAGTACGCCGTCAAGTGGTATCAAGTTCTCCAATGTAAATTACAGAAGTCCGATCTGTGTAAGAAGAATTTTCTAATTTATGATAAGAACAGCTATTGTCTTAGGATAATAGCTGTTTTTTTAATTCATAGGAAATTACGTCCTATAAAGAAAAAGTGGAGTATACAACATGCACAAAATATCATGGCGCAAAAAAAGTAATAAACAAAGGGAGAAAGTTATCCCAAAAGTTGTCCACTGTTAAAATGCCCTAAAAACGTGGAAAAATAAAGTTATACACGAAGTTATCCACGTTATCCACATTTTTGGTGTAAAAAAACATGGTTTACATAGTAAAAAAATCGAATATTTGTTTTGTGTATAAATCATAAAGTTTGCCATAAAATAAAAAACTGTGGAAAAGATATTGACTTTTTAAATATGAAAAAAGATTACAATACTTGAGAAAATATCTGATAATTCAGAAAAAAGATTCAAAATAATTAAAATGTGAAAAAAGCGGTTGACATTTGAAAAAAGAGTGCTAAACTATGTGGCATACAGATAAATAGAACAAATGCAGTGAACAGAATACCGTTATTGGAAGGCAATGCATTACAGAGAGTCGTTGGCTGGTGGAAAATGACATGCATCTTTTGATAATATCCTCTGCAAGCAGTACGCCGAAAGCCATCAGGTCAGTAAGCGGCACCGGAGCTCTTCCGTTACAGAGAGACCTGTTAGGGATATTTGTGTATGATAGATGCACGATAGGCATATGTATATGTGTGATATGATATATACATATATGGTACACAGAATATATGATGGGGCAGAGAGGTCATGGGAACATGGCAAGAAAAGTGGTATCGCGGAAGTATAGGCTTTCGTCTTTTGGATGTATAAACATCTATCAGACGAAAGTCTTTTTATTTATCTGAAAAAAAAGAAAGGAGTTGTCTGCAGTGTGCAGACGGTAAGAGGTTATGAATGGATTAGTAATTGTTTTAATTGGAATTGTAGCACTTGCAGCAGGATATCTGCTGTATGGAAGGTGGCTTGCAAAAAAATGGGGGATCGATCCGAATGCAAAAACACCTGCCTATACACATGAGGACGGACAGGATTATGTACCGTCATCAAAATTTACCGTATTTTCACATCAGTTTTCTTCCATCGCAGGAGCAGGACCTGTTACTGGACCGATCTTAGCATCCGTGTTTGGATGGGTACCGGTTCTGTTATG
>ERZ834769.1675-NODE-1675-length-18525-cov-5.023877_pt1 | contig 18525 bp, 17 predicted proteins | sample MGYA00519690_ERZ834769 | MGnify/ENA primary metagenome ERZ834769 (study PRJEB31850, sample SAMEA3708760) | human gut metagenome | biome: human gut; feature: human-associated habitat; material: faeces | place: China | collected 2014 ... | reverse complement strand
TAAAGCCATAAGGGGCTGCGGCCCCTTATCAACCCCTGGGTTTTTCGACAGTCTCTATTTCGTGGGGCGGCATATGGTGCATACAGGGCAAAAAAATGTGACAATGTTGCGAAGTGCGGTACTAACGAAATATTTTATGCTAAAATTTTAATTATGATGAAATTCGACCAGCGATACGAGAAATACAAAGCCCCCTTTGGCGCGGTGGAAACGGGCAGCTCTGTGCGCTTCTTTATGGAAACCGACAGGGACGACAGTAAAATAACACTCAGGCTCTGGGTAGACGGCCGGGAGGAGCTGATTTCAGGCGCCCGGGAAGAGGGCGGCGTAAGCTTTACCTATACCCCGGCCCACAGCGGTATCGTATGGTACTATTTTCTGATTGACGGCCCGGAAGGCAGGCGGTATTACAGCGGCCTCGAGGGAGAGGGAAGCATATACACAGAGCAGCCGGATTCCTACCAGCTGACGGTCTACGACCCCTATGAAACGCCGGACTGGTTTAAAAATACTATCGTTTACCAGATATTTCCGGACAGGTTTAGAAGGCCAGGTGAAATACTCGGTATAGAGGAGCATACGCGGCTCTTCGGCGCGCCGAGGATACATGGGAACTGGAGCGACAGCCCGGACTACCTGCCGGTAAACGGGCAAAGGTACTATGTGCCGGAGGACTTTTTCGGCGGCAACCTGTACGGCGTAAAGGAAAAGCTGCCCTATTTGAAATCACTGGGCGTGGGGTGCATATACATCAACCCCATATTCCTTTCCTCCACCAACCACCGCTACAACACGGCGGATTACATGACTGTTGATCCCATACTTGGGGGAGACAGGGCGTTAGCCGAGCTTGCGGCGGCCGCTAAGGAATACGGCATACGGCTCATGCTGGACGGTGTGTTCTCACATACCGGCAGCGAAAGCGTTTATTTCAAGGAGGCTCAGAGCAATCCCCATTCCCCCTGCCGGGAATGGTACGATTTTACCGAGTACCCTGACAAATACCGCTGCTGGTGGGGCTTTGAGACGCTGCCCGAGGTGAAGGAGCTTACCCCTTCATACATGGAATTCATAGGCGGCGTAATGGAAAAATATGCCAAAATGGGAATAACCTCATGGCGGCTGGACGTTGCGGACGAGCTGCCGGACGGATTTATAGAATTCCTGCGCAAAAGGCTCAAGAGCATAGATCCCGATGGGGTGCTCTTAGGCGAGGTGTGGGAGGAGGCCACCAATAAGCACAGTATGGGCGGCCGGCGTAAATATGTGGACGGCCATGAGCTGGACAGCGTGATGGATTACCCATTTCGCAGGCTGCTTATGGATTTCTTCCTCGGAAGGACTGACGGTGAAGGGCTGGCAAGGGGCCTGCTCCGGCTTATGGAGAACTACCCGCCGCAGTTTTACGAAAGCCTTCTCAATCTCATGGGCAGCCACGATGTCGTCAGGGCCATAACCGCGCTTGCGGGGGCGCCTGACAGGGATTCCCTTACGAGAGAGCAGCAGGCGGCGTATTCCCCCACTATAGAGCAGCTGAAGGCGGGCAGAAAGCGCTTCATGGCGGCGGCCGCGGTACAGTATATGATGCCCGGCGCCCCCTGCCTCTACTACGGCGACGAGGCGGGGCTTACAGGCATGGCGGACCCCTTCAACCGGGGCACATACCCATGGGGTCAAGAGGATACAGAGCTTATCGCATATTTCCAAAAACTGGGAGAGCTGCATAAACGCGCCAAAGGCGGCTGCGCCTTCGCGGGGCGCGGCGATGTATTCGCGCTGTACCGGCCGGAGGTCATATGCATGGTAAACAGGAGCTGCGAGCCGGTAACGGCCTGCTTTGCGGATAAGGATTTTTGCGGCAATATCAGGGCCGAGCTGGAAAACGGCTGTATAGAAAGGGAACTGCCCCCATACGGCGCGGCGATACTTATAAAAGGACAAGAGGAGCGGGCATAATATGTTCAACAGGTGGTTTCAGGGAAGATACGGCGTGGATCAGCTCAGCAGGGCGCTGATAATCGCGAGCCTTATAGTATCCGTGATATCCTGGTTTTTCGGCAGGGCGCCGGCAGGGGTGTACTACGCGCTGCGCGGCATAACGCTGGCGCTTATCGCCTTTGCGCTTTTCCGTATGCTTAGCCGAAACTTTTACGCCCGGCAGCAGGAGCTGGCCCGGTATATGAACATGGAGCGCAGCGTGCGCAACTGGTGGCAGACGCTGCGCATTCGCCGGCAGAACTTTGTAAACGTACAGAAGGAAAAGAAAAAATACAAATACCTCACCTGCCCCCAGTGTATGCAGAAGCTCCGGGTACCCAAGGGCAAGGGCAGGATAAGAGTTACCTGCTCCAAGTGCGGCAACAGGTTCGAGGCAAAGAGCTGAAAACGCCCTGTCATATTCTACCTGAATAGCACCTCCATACAGGCGGCAAACTAAGGCTGACTACGAAACAGGAGGTACTTAAGAATGTCAAAGGCAAAGAGCCAGACCATCGGCTGCAAGGTCACAAGCTGCGCATACAACATGAGCGGATGCGACTGCGGGCTGGAACGCATCGAGGTTGAGCCTATGTGCGGCTGCCATACCGGCAACCCCGAAGATGAGAGCCTGTGCGGAAGCTATAAGTGCAGGGACTGAAAGTAGGCAGACAACAAGGCGCGGGTTCGCGCCTTTTTCATGCAGCGAGGTATTATGCGGATTTCCGTACCGCAAGGGAAGCACTGTCCTTGGACGTTAGGCAGTGTACCTTTCCCTGCTGCCATTGACAGACCGTCAGGCCAAAATCATAGAGATATAAGCAGATTTCATATCTTGTTATAGGGACAGGCGTAGGATATAATATAGGGCAAAGGAGGGTGAGGCGAATGACTAACGAAGAAAAGATACTTGAAATGCTGGCAAGTATACAGACCGACATGAGCGGCATGAAGGCCGACATGAACGGTATGAAGGCTGACATAAATGGTATGCAGGCCGATATGAACGGCATGAAGGCCGATATGAACGGCATGAAGGCCGACATGAACGGCATGAAGGCCGACATGAACGATATGAAGGCCGACATGAACGGCATGAAGGCCGATATGAACGGCATGAAGGCCGACATGAACGGCATGAAGGCCGATATGAACGGCATGAAGGCCGATATGAACGGCATGAAGGCTGACATGAACGGCATGAAGGCTGACATAAATGGCATGCAGGCTGACATGAGCGGCATGAAGGCCGACATGAACGGCATGCAGACCGACATGAACGGCATGAAGGCCGACATCGGTGAACTTAAGGCAGATGTGAGCAACCTTAAGACGGAAGCTATCAAGACCAACCTGCGCATCGAAAACGAGATAATTCCTAAGCTCAAGGTTTTAGCCGAGGGTCACGCCATGCTCTCTGAAACGCTTGCCCCAAAGAGCAAAGTAGACGAGCTGCAAAGCGATGTGGAACTGCTCAAGATAGTCGTTAAAAACCTCAACTCCGAAGTTCAGCAGCTTAAGAAAGCTCAGTGATATAATAAATAAAAAAACGGCTCCAGGGCCGCTTTTTTATTTCCGTCATTTCTCGTCTCGCTGGGCAATGGCGCGCTTTTCCTCCAGCCGATTATTCACCCATTCCCCAATAAGGGTATACAGCACCGCCATTATGGGCACGCAGAGTATGGCGCCCATTAGGCCAAAGAGACGGGCGCCGAACAGCACCGCTATCATCACCCACAATCCGGATATGCCCACGGCATTACCCACCACCTTCGGGTATATCAGGTTGCCCTCTATCTGCTGTATCGACAGCACGAACACCACGAACCACAGTGCGTGCGGCGGGTCTACCACGAATATTATGGAGAAGCCTATCGCGCCGGACACCCAGGGGCCGACTATGGGCACCATCTGGGAAGCTCCTACTATAACGCTTATCAGCACTGCGAAGGGGAAGCCCAGTATCTGCATCCCCATGAAGCACATCATGCCGAGTATGAAGCACTCTATGAGCATACCGTATACATAGTTGTGCAGCGATTTATTGGTGCGGGCGCATACATCCAATATTCTTGCGGCATGCTGCTCGTTGAACACGGCTTTTATGAACTTGCGGCACTGGCACAGCAGGTTTTCCTTGTTCGCGAGGGCGTATATGCTGATTATCAGCGCAAAGAGCATATCCACGACCACGCCCACGGTGCTTACGGTAAAGCGCAACAGGCCGGAGGCGAGACCGCTTATGAAGCCGTCCAGCTTGTCCAATATGTCCTCGGACACCTGGCGAACCTTTACGGCTATGTCATCGTTGAGGTTCAGCCTTTCCCATACGTCGGTGCCCCATTTAATCAGGCTCTTGGAGTAGGAATCGTAGTTTTCCGCCAGGGATTTTATGCTGTCGGCCAGCTTGGGGCCTACTATCACTATCAGCACCGTGATTATGGAAAGCACGAACAGCATCGCCATCACCACGCATATTACCCGCTTGAGCTTTGAGGCGCGCCATTTTGAAAACAGCCTGTTTTCCAGAAAGCACATGGGCATATTGGCTATGAAGCTTATCGCCATAGCTATGAATATGGGGCTGATGGCATCGAAAAAGCCCCCGACTGAGCTTTTTACGGCGGTCAGGTTTTCGATTATCTCATATAATATGACGCCGAAGGCCACTATAAAAACGTATCTTCTCGAGGACTTCCAAAGTCCCTCCATATCCTGCTTATCCTTCAATGGAACCCTCCGAAGCTGATTTTTTGAGAGCCTCCTGCTTCGCCTCGCGGTCGAATTTTTCCGCGAGCAGCTTGGCGGAGATGTAGGCGGAAATGGCGTCTATCGCCATGCGGTTCCTGCCGCCCCGCATTACGGCAAAGTCGGCCTCCCGAATGTATTTGCTTATGTATTCCTCGTACATGGGCTTTACGGTCGCCATGTACTGCTCGGCTATGTTTTCTATGGAGCGTCCGCGAACCCGTATATCCCGCTTTATGCGGCGGAGCAGGCACACGTCTATATCCACGTGCATGTAGACCTTCAGGCTCATGAGGTCGGTTATGCGCTTATCGCGGAACATGTGTATGCCCTCGAGTATGAGCACGTCCATGGGCTGTATGAGCTCGTCGCTGTCCGCCCGCATATGCCTGGCATAGTCGTAGCCCTTTCTGGTTATGGGAAGGCCGCCTTGCAGACGCTGTATGTCGGCATAAAGCTGGTCAAAGTCAAATATATCCGGCTCGTCGTAGTTTATATGTACTCGCTCCTCAAAGGGCAGGTCGGAATGGTCCCTGTAATAGCAGTCCAGGCCGATTATTGCCGAGGTGCAGGTAAGGGAGTCCTCTATTTCCTTCGCAAGGGTGTTCTTGCCGCTGCCGCTGGCGCCGCATATGCCGACGATTATCATGCTTTAGATATTCCCCCGATCGTGCTTTTTTATCATTATAACCCCGAGCGGGACATTTTGATAGACGCAAAATCCAAAATTGCCCTGAAAATGCAGAAGGACACGCTCCCTTGCGGGTTTACGATTTGTTTGATTTTGCGTTATAATATTTGTGCTATAATATTTCAGACAGTATTTTATATTTTGGATATCCGGGAGACGCTGGCAGATGAAAAAAAGCCGAGGCTTATCAAACATAAAGACCATACTGCAAAACGCATTCAGGCGGCTGGGGCTTTCCCTACGGCGCTTCGGCAGGCGCGGCGGCATAGGCGGGGCCATAGGGCGGCTCGCGCTGGGCGTAAAGCGCCGGGATAAGCGCACCATAACGTCGCTGTGCGCATTTTTGGGCTGCCTCGTGCTGCTCATAGCGGGCATATCCGTAATATCCGCCAACCGGCCTCAGCAGAGTATGCAGGGCGTAATAACCTCCTCCGCCGGCATAGTAGACCTTACAGGCGACTATGAGAATGTTCAGGCGGACAGGGAAGCTAAGGAGCTTGCGGCGGGGCCGACCCCCAAGCCGCTGTATTTCCAGCAGGGCTTTGAGGATGAGAACATAGCCGAGATACAGCAGAGGCTGATGGACCTTGGCTATATGGACAACGACGAGCCCACCAACTACTACGGCCCCAACACGAAGGAGGCGGTGGAAATATTCCAGCGCCAGCACGGCGTTACGGTGACGGGCGTGGTGGACAGGGCGACCTACGAGAAGCTGTTCTCTGACGACGCGCTCACATACATGGCGGATCTGGGCATAAGCGGCTCCGACGTTGAGGATATACAGTCGAGACTTCGTGAGTTGGATTATTTGGATAAGGTCACAGGCTATTTCGGCGAGGAAACCGAGAAGGCGGTCATAGAGTTCCAGAAGAACAACCGCCTCAGCGTGGACGGCAAGGTGGGCACACAGACCCGCGAAATGCTATACAGCGAGGACGCGGTGCCAAAGAGCCTGAAGTACGGCGAAAAGAGCGACGATGTGCTGCGCTATCAGAAGCGGCTCAACAAGCTGGGCTACCTTTCCAGCACGCCGGACGGTACCTTTGGGAGGGACACCGTGAACGCGGTCAAGAGCTTCCAGCGGCAGAACGGCCTTACGGTGGACGGCTACATAGGCCCCTCCACAAAGGAGCTGCTCATGAGCAGGAACGCCAAGGCCAGCGTGATATCATTAGGCGAGACCAGCAGCAACGTAACAAAAATTCAGAAGCGGCTAAAGGAGCTTGGTTACCTCAAGAGCAGCGCCACGGGATACTTCGGAACCTCAACCGAGTCTGCCGTATCGGCCTTCCAGAAGCGCAACAAGCTCAGCTCCGACGGCAAGGTGGGCAAGGGCACCATGGCCGCGCTGTTCTCCAGCAAGGCCAAGAAGGCGCCCAGCAACTACAAGCCCTCCTCGGGCGGCTCGTCCTCATCAGGCAGCTCGTCCGGCGGCGGCACCGGCGCGCTTACCGGCACTATGGGCAGCGTGGACAGGTTCATTTCCGCGGCCCAGAGCAAGATAGGCTGCCGGTACTCAAAGGGCGGCAAGGGGCCGGATAAGTTCGACTGCTCGGGCTTTGTATACTGGTGTCTGAGGCAGGCGGGCGTGAACCAGAAGTACCTCACCTCCTCCGGCTGGCGCAGCGTATCGGGCTACACAAAAGTCAGCTCACTTTCCTCCCTGCAAAGGGGTGACATAATCGTATTCCGCGGCCACGTGGGAATAGCCATGGGCGACGGGACGATGATAGACGCCTCCAGCGGCAACAGCAGAGTCATACACCGCAGCTGCATGGGCGACTGGTCCAGGCGCAACTTCATCTGCGCGTGGAGGATATTCTGATAACGGACATAAAAAAAGTGGCGTTCAGCCACTTTTTTTGATATCCGTCTTTATTCCACCGTTACCGATTTTGCAAGGTTCCTCGGCTTGTCGATATCGCAGCCCTTGAGCAGAGCCACGTAATAGGCGAAGAGCTGTAGGGGCAGTATGGCCAGCGAGGGCAGAACAAAGGGATCGGTCTTGGGTATCCACATGACCTGATCGGCGGTTTCCTCTACGCCGGGAGTGCCCTCAGTGGCAAGCGCCAGCACTACTGCGCCCCGGGCCTTTACCTCGCGCATGTTGCTTATCATCTTTTCGGTCAGGGGACTGTAGGTGCAGAGGGCCACTACCAGCGAGCCGGGCTCTATCAGGGAGATAGTGCCGTGCTTCAGCTCGCCCGCAGGATACGCCTCGGAGAATATGTAGGATATCTCCTTCAACTTGAGGGAGCCCTCCAGAGCCAGAGCGTGGTCTATGTTGCGGCCTATGAAGTATATGTTGCGGCAGCTGAAATGGAGCGACGCAAGATACTTGATATGGTCCGACTTTTCGAGAAGGCCGCGCATAAGGCCGGGCAGATCCTCTATGGCATCCAGACAGCTTTTAAGCTCGCTGTCGCTTACCATATGGCGGCAATGTCCCATGTACAGGGCAAGCAGATAGCATACGGAAAGCTGCGCGCTGTAAGCCTTGGTGGTGGCCACGGCTATCTCGGGGCCGGCCCAGGTATATATGACATCCTCGCTCTCGTTGGCGATGGTGCTGCCCACTACGTTTACTATGGACAGCACGTGGGCGCCGCGCTTTTTCGCCTCGCGCAGGGCAAAGAGGGTATCTATGGTCTCGCCGGACTGGCTTATGACTATGGCTATGGTCCTGTCAGTCACTATGGGATTGGAATAGCGGAACTCCGATGCCAGCTCCACCGTGACGGGTATGCGGGTGTAACGCTCGATGTAGTGCTTCGCCACCTGGCCTACGTAGCTTGCGGAGCCGCAGGCCACTATGAATATCCTGTCGCAGGCCCGTATGTCCTCCGCCGATATATGGGAAAGGCCGAGGTCTATGGCGCCCTCCTTTATACGGGGGCGGACGGTGTTGCGTATCACGTCGGGCTGCTCCATTATCTCCTTGAGCATGAAGTGGGGGTAGCCGCCCTTTTCGGCGGCGTCAGCGTCCCATTGGATATGCTCTATGTTTTTGTGCAGCTCCTCGCCGTAGCGGTTGTATATCTTCACGCTGCCGGCGGTAAGCACAGCCATGTCATATTCGTCAAGGCGTATCACCTCGCGAGTGTGCTTGAGTATTGCGGGCACGTCTGAGGCGATGAAGTTTTCCCCTTTGCCCACGCCGACTATAAGCGGACTGTCCTTGCGCACGGCATAAAGGGTATCCGGGTGATCGGCAAAGATTATGCCCAGGGCGAACGCGCCGGAGATGAGGCTAAGGGCCTCCCGTATGGCGGCCTCGGGGCCGTCCTCGCGGTTGCTCCTGTAAAGGTGCTCCACAAGGTTTGTGGCTATCTCCGTATCAGTCTCGGACATGAAGGAATAGCCCTGCTCGGTAAGAAAATCACGGAGCTCGATGTAGTTTTCCACTATGCCGTTATGAACCAGGGCCACATCGCCGTGCTGGCTGAGATGGGGGTGGGCGTTTACGTCGTTGGGCTCCCCGTGGGTTGCCCAGCGGGTATGGCCTATGCCGAGGCAGCCGGGCAGGGACCTGCCGCCGTCCGTCATTTCCTCCAGTACGCTCAGCCTGCCCTTGGCCTTCACGACGCCAAGCTTATTGCCGTCTGCAACGGCTATGCCTGAGGAGTCATAGCCGCGGTATTCAAGCTTTTTGAGGGCCTCCAGTATGAGGGGCGCGGCCTGCTTGGGGCCTATATAGCCTACTATTCCACACATTGATAAACTGTTTCTCCTTTGATGAATTAGTCCCAGAGCTTTTCGGAGTATACGCCCTGAGCCTTGATCCTCGCTATGCTCTCCATAACCGCGGACTTATCCTCCTTGTATGTCACGCCGAACCATCGGTCGGGGCTTTCCTCGACCTTTACCCGCACCCTGCCCTCAGACATAAGGGTCTGCACAGCGTTGGGCAGCAGATCCTCATATTTGGCGGGGTTCTCCTTTATGCCCGCTTCGAAATTGGCTTTGAATACATCCTCCAGCATGGGAAGGATATCCGGCTTGAAGCCCCAGCAGTTCATGGAGACGGGGGTGCCCTCCGGAAGCTCGATGAAGGTTTTGCCGTCGTCCTCTGTAAAAGCGCCGCCGTGCTCCCGCTTGAATATCCTGCGCCGCTCCACTATGTGGGTGAGGAAGCCTTCATCGTCCACCTCGCATATGCCCCGGGCTACGCTGCCGTTTTCGGTGAGGGTATTTTCCAGCTTATAGCCTATCATCAGCTGCTCGTCTGAGGGCGTGTCTCCGGCGAGGAATTCGTAAAGCTGCTTATAAGCGGCAGGGCCATAGTAGTCGTCGGAATTAATGACGGCGAAGGGTCTGCCGCCGATCTCGTCTCTTGCACAGAGCAGGGCATGGGTGGTGCCGAGGGGCTTTGTGCGGCCCTCTGGAGCCTTTAGGCCATGGGGCAGCTTATTCATCTCCTGAAACGCGCACTTGACGTTGGCGCGCCGGGATATCCTGCTGCCGATGGCATCCATGAAGTCCCGCTCAATCTCATGCTTGATTATGAACACAAGGTCGTGGAAGCCGGCGCGTATTGCGTCGTAGATTGAAAAGTCGATTATCAGGTTACCCGCGGCATCGATGGGGTCGATCTGCTTTAGCCCGCCGTAGCGGCTGCCCATGCCAGCGGCAAGCAATACGAGTACAGGCTGTTTTTTCATTTGAAATGTTCACCTCCGTATGCTTAGTTTTTTGCTTTGCTACAATATGCATTAATGCAGGTGTATCTCCCGCCCGAAGGAGCGGGGCGCTGCGTATTTTTTGACTATATCGGTTATGGTGCTTTCGCTCATGCCCGGGACATGCTTCATGGCGGGAAGCAGCCGCTTCATGGAGTTGTCGTCCACAAGGCCAACCAGCTCCAGGAGCATTTTGGTGGCTCCTTCGGCTGTGGGCGTCTCGTCAAACACCGCCTCTATGCTTTCGTTGAGTATGCGAAGCTCAATTATACGGGTATCCGGCGTTTCGAGGAAGCTGGTGAACAGCGTAATGCAGGCTTCGTTTTCACCTGCGGACCATATTCCCCGGGTGGAGACCAGATGCTGCTCCTCCTTCATTATAAAGACGGAATCCGTAAAACCTCCGTCCATATCTATGTATACCGTATTGCGTTCGCACTGCTCGTAAAATGTGACCGCCAGGCCCTTTTCCGTTGAGCTGAAGCGTATTATGTCCGCACCCTTGCTGTAGCAGCCGTGAACGTTTTGCAGCGGCTGCGGGAAAAGGGAGCCGTAGTTGTCGAAAAGGCGGAACTCCCTGCCGTCAAGCAAGCTGCGTATCTTATTGAAGGCGATTTTGTCCGTCCCGAGCCCCTTCCTTTCAGGCTCGGGAGAAAACACCAGATTGGCGAGATACGCCTTCAGGCTGTCATAGCCTGGAGGGTAAGGCGCGAGCTCCCTGTCGGAGCAGGCCCAGAAGCAGGAATCAAGCAGCTGCATTAGGGACGTCTTGGCGAAGAGCTGTGTGCTGCCGGAGTATATTACAGCCACAGCATCGTACTGTGGGAATATTACCGCATACTGGCCGAAAGCGCCGTTGAACTGGTAAGCCCCGCCGCCGCTCATCCATATCTGGTAGCCGTAGCCGTGCCTCATTTCGCCGTTTGGAGTGGGTATCTGGGGCGAGGTAGCGGCGTCTATCCACTCTTCGGAGAGGAGCCGCCGTCCATTCCATACTCCCCTGTTTAAATACAGCTGGGCTATCTTGGCAAGGTCTTCTATGCAGAGGTTCAGCCCCCAGCCTCCCTTTTCCATGCCCTTGGGGCATGTCTCCCAGTGGTGGCTGCGTATGTCCAGCGGCTCATACAGCCTGGGGGTGAGGAATTCGGTAAGGCTCATGCCCGTCTTTTTTCTCAGTGCGGCTGAGAGCATATAGGTATTGAGCGAATTGTATTCAAACTGGGTGCCCGGCTCGAACTTGGGTACGGATTCCATGAACATCTTTACCCAGTCCTCGTCCAGAGCGCTGCCCACCTCGTTGAAGCGGACCCCTGTGCTCATGGTGAGGAGGTGCCGCACCGTCAGCATTTTCGACCACTTGTTTGCGGGCTTGCCGGCATAGCCGGGGAATATGTCCTCCAGGCGCTCGTCTATATCCATGAGCCCCTCGTCCACAGCCATACCTATGGCGGTAGAGGTGACGCTCTTGCTGGCAGAGTACAGCATATGGGGGATCTCAGGCCGATACGGGGCGTAATACCCCTCGGCGAAGACCTTGCCGTGGCGCAGCAGCATTGCGGAATGTATGCCCAGCTCGGCGGTATTATCGGAAAGGTTCCTGAAGAACCGCTCCACTACCGTGCTGGAAAGGCCCGCCTCCTCAGGGGTGCAGCGAGGCAGGGATTCCCTTGCGGACAGAAGGGGAAGGCTCCCCATCTGACGCGTGTAGCCGTAGGCGGGTATGCCCTCCATGTCCCTTTTAAGCATTTTGATGAGCAGTTCAAGGCTGCGCATCTGAATGGTAATGTCCATTTTTCCTCCGGATATTGAGCCTTGACAGGCTTATTCCTGAAGTATTTTATGGTGCTTGGCTTCCCCTTATACCGCCGGGTCAGGATTGGGCTCCCCTGCCATGGGGATATTGCGTCCGGTGCGGTCAACGTAGAAGGCGGCGTTGGCGGCGTAGATATAGGGGTTGAGCCAAAGGTCTCCTATGCCGCAGGTCAGGGCGCTGAGTATGCCCCAGCCTATGAAGGACAGGTTAAGGCAGAACAGCCGCCACTTGTGGCCCGCCATAAGCTCCTTGCTCATGTTTACCGCCTCGCGAATGCCCAGGTTGGGATTTTCCGCCATAAGATAGGGGGCAAGGCGGTAGCGGTAGGCGGCTATAATGCCGGGCACGATAAACAGCAGCGACCAGAGCCATATAAACAGCGCCATAAAGAGGTTGAGACCCATCGCCTTAAGGAATATATCGAAGCGGGAGAATATGACGGATACTTCACCCTGACGGTTCTCAGCCACAAGGTCTATGTAATACTTGTTAAGGCCCATTTCCAGCGCCCCTGAGAACAGCAGCACGACTATGCTCAGCACAAGGGCTATAAGTGATCCAAAGAGACTTGTATCTGTATCCGCCGCCGCGAACCCGGCAAGGAAATCGTTATAATTGCCGGCGAAGAGCATATCAAAGTCCATATGGCCCATATTTTTTGCAAGGTTGTATATGCCGCTCATGCCGCATATGAGGCTGAATATAAAGGTTACCAAAACAGATCTGCCCCAGTGGCCCCTGAGCTTATCCCGGGCTATACGGCGAAATTCGCTTGCAGTAAACATAACAAGAAAACCTCCTGAAATGAAATAAAAAAATGAGTAAAATCAAAAGCGGGGGCGGGTGCCGCGCAGGAGTTACGCAAAAGAGCGGCAGCCGCCCCCCGTAAAGCCAAGTTTGCCTAAGTATCAGTCGTCTATCCTGCAGCCGGAGCAGCCCTCGCAGCTCTCCGCATCGCAGTCCAAGCGGGCATCAACTATCTTGGAGAGGATATCCATCTTGTCCTCATCGGCAGGGAGGAATTCCTCGTATTCGCCGTTTACCTGAATACGGAAGACGAACAGATCCCGTTCATCGTCATCAACTGCTGCAGGGTCTATCATTACGGCGTACTCCTCGTTCTCATAGTCGAAGTAATCAACTACCTCAAGCTCTATCTCGTTGCCTTCTTCGTCGTTGAATACCACTATATCCTTATCCAGATCTTCCATATTAAAAATCTCCTTTAAAAAATCTCCATATTACTGGTAAGCATATTTTACCTCATGGCGGCTTTTACCGCAAGCTAATAGAGGGATAATTGACATCGTGTTTACATTATACAAAAAGAGCCGCCTGCTTGCTCAGGCGGCCCTGTGAATATGTATATGGAGTTTTATCGGAAAGACCGGGAAGAAAGCTTTGTATAAAGCCTATGGTTTTCTGTGTGCTGCTATCGCCTCCCCTCTGAGTGGCAACCTATGGGACTTATCGGAGGGGGGACGCCCGGCTTCGGTGAATTTACCGGGTAGGTATGGTTGCGTGTTGCTGTCATTGGGCTGTTATTGCGCCTCCTTTCCTTGAAGTGATTATATAATACCAGGGAGGTGTGGCGGAAGTTTGGCCCAAAGTTATACTCTTGTGGCGGTTCTATTAACGGTTTTCGGATTTTTATTTAAGCTTCTGTGAACCGGCGGGGGTGACGTCGAATACCGTCAGGGTATCGCCGTCTACGCTGAAGCGCACGTCAAAGCCGGAAAACTCAAAGCCGTACTGCTCCCCGTCCTGCTGGTATGCGGGCCTCGGGTCCTGGGAAAGGGCGGAAAGCAGCGCCTCCCGCTTGTCAGCGGGAAGGGCAATAAGCAGCTCCTCTGGAAAGGCCACCTGAAGGTTCTTTTCAAGTTTTTCCCCGGCAAAGCCGTCCTTTGCCTCCGGGTGGCTGTCGGTAAATGAAAGATATGGCTTTATATCGTATATGGGGGTGCCGTCCATAAGATCCGCTCCCTCCACTGTGAGCACATGGCCGAGGCCGGGACGGTTTTCCATGGATACCAGCTTTACCGAGGACAGCCCTATGGGGTTGGGGCGGTAGGGGGAACGGGTGGCAAATACCCCCATACGGGTGTTGCCGCCAAGGCGGGGAGGCTTTACGGTTGGACGCCAGCCCTGGCGTTCCACCATGGAAAAGCCCCATATGAGCCACAGGTGGGAGTAGCCCTCGATGCCCCTAAGGGCGTTGGCGTCCCGGTATTCAGGCTCAAATACCACGGTGGAAAGCTGTCCGCCCCCCAGGCTGCTCTGCCGGGGTATGCCGAATTTCTGCGTAAAGTCGCTCTTTATGCGGGCTATGACCTTTAATGTGAAGGTGTCGGCCATGGCTTACTTTTCAGCCCCGGGAAGCTCTGAGGTGCAGTGGGGGCAGCGGGTAGCCTCATCGGGTATTACGCTGAGGCAGTAGGGGCACTTGCGGGGCTCCTTCTTTTCTTCGGGCTTTTTTACCATATCGTGCAGCTTGTTCATGGACTTGACAAGCAGAAAAAGCACGAAGGCTATTATTATAAAGTTCAGCACTGAGGTTATGAATGCGCCGTAGGCTATGGAGGCCCCGCCGATGTTCAGGGCTTTATCGCTGAAGTTCTGCCCTGCAAGTATGCCTATGACGGGGGAGATTATGTCGTTTACCAGGGAATCCACTATGCCCTTGAACGCGCCGCCTATGATGACGCCCACGGCAAGGTCCATGACGTTGCCGCGCATGGCGAACTCTTTGAATTCAGCAAGAAACTTCTTCATATAAAAAATGCCCGTCCTTTCCAACAGGAAAAATCTACAGGCATTATTATATCACATAAAATCGGCGGACAACTATATGTTTCTGTCGCTGCCCATAAAGAACAGCGCAACGGTATCCGGGCCTACGTGACTGCCGGTCACAGGCACTGATCGCCGGTCATTATGTTGAGTATCACCCGGTCCGTCTGCTTCATACCCTGGCTTGCCAGCAGGCCGACGTTGCGTATGGTGTTCTCGACGCCCTTTGCAACTATGCCGTCGCCGCCCCGGAACTGCTGGTCGTTGACGTACATATAGTAGCCTAATATGCCGGCCTCCACTGCGGAGGCTATCTTTGCGGCGCAGGAGGGTTTTGCCCCGTCGCATATAGTGCCGGAGAGTATGGCCACGGCGTTCACTATGGTATGGGCTATGGCCCTGTAATCCCCGCCTAAAAGATAGGCTATGCCCGCGCCCGCGCCGCAGCCCGCGCTGACCGCGCCGCAATAGGCTGACAGCCTACCTATGCCGGTCTTTTGGTGTATGGTGACAAGGTCGGATACCAGCAGGGCCCTGTAAAGCCGCTCGTCGCTGGCGCCTATGTGCTTTGCGTATCTTATTACGGGGACGGAGGCGGTTATGCCCTGATTGCCGCTTCCGGTGACTATCACCACCGGAAGCTCGCAGCCGCTCATGCGCGCATCAGACGCGGCGGCGGCATAGGCGCGGGCCTCGTTCTTTATGTCGCTGCCGAACTCGGAAAGCAGCACGCGCCCCACGTTTGCGCCCCAATCGCCTTTTAGGCCCTCCTCCGCTATGGCGGAGTTGCAGCGTATCTGGTTGTCGAGGAGCGGCTTGACCAGCTCCACGTCCACTGTATCCGCAAAGCGCACTATGTCCTCTATGTTCAGCACGCTCTTATCCTGAAGGTTATCCTCTGCGGAGTCGGACGGGGGAAGCTCCATGAGGACTGCGCCGTTCCTCTCCTCGCGTATTATGTTGGAGTGGTTGTTGGCTATATGTACCATTGCGCTGTCGCCGCCCCTGTATCCCGTGAGCCGTATATCCAGCATCCTGCCGTTGTCCGAGCAGCTCACGGCCAACGGCGTGACTTCCATGTATTCCCTTATGCGGCTGTGCTCCTCCTGTGTCACATAGGATATGACCTGAAGCACCTTTTCCGCCCTCCCCGCAATTATCCCTGCGGCTATGGCGGCGTTTATGCCCTTCAGCCCGCCGGTGTTAGGCACTATCACGCTCTTTACGTTTTTAAGTATGTTGCCGCTTACCTCGGCCTCTATGCGCTCCGGCTCGCCGCCCAGTATGTCGCGCATCTTTGCGGCGCAGTAGGCTATGGCTATGGGCTCGGTGCAGCCCGTTGCCATCAGCAACTCTTCCTTTAGTATGCTTATGTAGGCTTCTGTAAGTCGGTTATTCATTGCTTCCACTTCCTTGACGTTATTTTTATAAAAAATAAAAGAGAAGGTGTACCCGTGCTGAGAACGGGAAAATAGTATTATCATATATTATATTACAGTTTCGGCAATTATCGCAAGACCGGCGGGTGCAGATGTGCTATACTTAAAAATGATACCGCGCACACACCTATCCGCAGGAGGCCGCCGTGAACAGCATTTTTAAAGGAAAAGGAATAATAGTAGGATACACCGCTGCGCTGCTGCTTGCCGCCGGACTGGCGTTCGCGTTAAGTGCGCTTCCGCCTGGGGCAGGGCGCGAAAGGCAGGAGGCGGCTGCTGCGGCGAAGTATAAAGAGGCCTTGGCGCTCATGGACGGGGGGAGCATGGACGAGGCGCTCGGGCTGCTGGAGGAGCTTCCCTACGGATACAGGGACGTATATCCCCTGACAGCCTACATAGAGGCGCTCAGACTGTATGAGGCGGGGGAGGACCCTTATTATTATGACGTGATAAGCCGACTCAGCCATATATCCGAGGATTACCCGGGAGAGTATTCCGCCCAGATAAGCGCGCTGCGGCGGCAGGCGCGGGATAACTTCGGGCGCGAGGCGGCTCGGCGCAGGGCGGCGGACCCCATGCCCACACCATCTCCCACGCCGTGCTTCCGGCCGACAAGCCCCGCATCTGCCGGCAGCGGGCCGGACGACCCATACAACGCGGCGGACTTCACGGGCCCGGAGGACTTTTATGAGGAAAACCGGGACGCCTTCGACAACATAGATGATGCGGAGGCTTACTGGCAGGAGAATAGCTGAAGGCGCACGGGGGGACCGACGGAACGAAGCGGGCTCACGCGCATAGCCTGCCTGCCGGCGGGGACGGAACGGTATCCTAATCCCCGTCGTACTGTCTTTTGACGAGATACACGCCGATTACCACCGCGGCCATGCCGAAAAGCTCCGTGACCGTCGGCTTTTCGCCAAAGAGCAGTATGGCGTATACCGCGGCGAAGGCGGGCTCGGACAGGCATATGACCGATGAAAGGTTCACGCTCAGGCTGTGCTGGCAATGGGCAAGGAGGTTCTGCCCTATCACCTGCAGCGACAGGGTCATTCCCAGTATGGGCCATATCTCGGCCCATGTGCGGGGCACCTCTGGCCCCTCCGCGAGCGCGCCTATTATAAACAGCACCGCGGTGGTAGATATGCTGCATACGAACATTATGGCGCTGGAGGATACGCTGCCGCTGGCGCGGTAGGTAAGCAGTATGTACGCCGAGTAAAACACGCAGGCCGCCATGGAGAGCAGATCCCCCTTAAAGCCGGACTCCGCCCCCTCAGCCTTTCCCAGCATCAGCAGCACAAGCCCCGCCACCGCTACGGCAGCGCCGATGAGGAAGTGCCTCGGCACTGATTCCTTAAAAACAAAGCGCGATACCGGTACTATCACAAACGGCGTGAGGTTTACTATCAGCGTGGCGTTTGCTACGGAGGTATACGAGAAGGCGGTATTGTAGAGCGCAACGTCCCCCGCAAGCATGACACCCGCCGCAAGCAGCATCAGCCAGTCCTTTTTCGTCAGGGCAGGCAGTTCGCTGCGGCACATAAGATACAGTACGGGCAGGGCAAAAAGGCAGCGCCACATGCCTGCGTTTATGGGCGATATGACGCTGTACCTTACGAATATGCCGGAGGCGGCCAGAAATGCCATTGAAAGCAGCTCCAGCAGCACATATTTTGTTTCATTGCGGCGCATGTTATCTTACCTCTGATGAAAAGTATGGAAGGGTATCCCGTATCGCTTTGACAGCCCGTATATTATAGCACCGCGCCCACATCCGTATCAATAACAAAAAAGCCACCCGTCAAATCGGATGGCTTTTTCTGGAGCTGATACCCGGATTCGGACCGGGGACCTCGTCATTACCAATGACGCGCTCTACCAGCTGAGCTATATCAGCACACATTGCTCGCGAACGATATGTATTATAACCAATCTGCGGATATAATGCAAGTGTTTTTTACAAAAAATGTGCAGCGTGAAACATAAGCGGACAAAACGGTTACTTCTCCAGCCTGCCCAGAACCAGCTTGTATCCGTCCGCCCCGTAGGTGAGGCAGCGGCTCACCCGGGATATGGTGGCGGTGGAGGCGCCGGTGACCTCTGCAACGTCTGAGTATTTGCAGCCGTCGTTAAGGAGCTTTGCCACGTGCAGCCGCTGAGCCATGGCCTGCACCTCGCCTATTGTGGCCACATCCTCAAAGAAACGGGCGCAGTCCTCCTCCGTCTTCAGGGAAAGTATAGCCTTGAAAAACCACTCCGTTTCGGGGGTGGTAAGCTTGTTACGGTACATTGCCTTGTCGCCTCCCGTCAGTTTTATAATGTAATTATACCATCAGTTGACAAGGACACACAAGGTTTTATAAGCCAAACAGCACGGCATAA
>ERZ834769.1651-NODE-1651-length-18750-cov-3.666809_pt1 | contig 18750 bp, 20 predicted proteins | sample MGYA00519690_ERZ834769 | MGnify/ENA primary metagenome ERZ834769 (study PRJEB31850, sample SAMEA3708760) | human gut metagenome | biome: human gut; feature: human-associated habitat; material: faeces | place: China | collected 2014 ... | reverse complement strand
TGCATCTTTTTTTGCAGTGCATTAATAATATACCAAAGATATTCGACATTGTCAACCTTTTTTTCACTTTTTTTAATTTTTTTTAAGCAAAATAAAAAGTGATCAATCAATGCTTTCTATCTTTATTTTATTATATGCCACAGCATTAAAATGTTTCCACTTTATTTTTCAAAGATACATTTTGCAACGCTTCTTTCTGCATCACATGTAATGTATAATATCACTTTATTTTTACTTTGTAAAGTGTTTTTTGAAAATTTTTTTATTTTTTTTCATTTTTGCAATTTTGATGAAGAAAAAATAAAAACTTAACATTCTTTCTCATATATAATATATACTGAACGTTAAGAAAGTTTACATCATTTTCAAAGATACTTCATTGAAACCCTTTTTCGTTTCAACGTTATGTATCATATCACTTTATTTTTACTTTGTAAAGTGTTTTTTTGCTTTTTCTTACTTTTTTTTATTTTTATGACTAATTAATATTATTTTCTTCTGTTTTATCCTCTTTTTTTAATAATTCTAAATACTTTTCATAGTACTTTTCAATAGCTTTTTTATTAAATGGATCTTTTTTTATTCTTACTCTTTCTATTAGACTACCTAATTCATACTTTAATATAAAATCTAATCTGTTAGAATAATGCATCTGTTTTTTATGATATTTGTATTCATTTCTATCTAGTACTTTAAAACTACCATTTGGAAATACTCTTAGATCCAAGTCATAATCAATATATTTGATAACGTTATCATCTATTATATATGGAGTGGCTATATTGCAGTAATAGAATAATCCAAACTTTTTTAACTGAGCTAATATATTAAACCATTCGTTTTTATAAAAAAATAATATTGCTGTTTCTTTTGTCCTATGAGTTTTACCATCGCTTTCCGTTATCTTTACTTTGTTATTTGCACATACTAAATAATCTTCTGCTACGTCTAAAACTAATGCTTCACCACTTATTCGATCTATTTTACCATTGTGTTTGTAGCAGTGAATTTCTAGTTTGTCACCAACTTTTATGTCATTCATGTTTATACACCTTCGTTTCAGCCTTATTATACAATATATTTTTTTTTTATTCAATAACTTGTTACTTTTTTTCTTTTTATTTCATAGCATGTAGGTAACTGTTCAAATACAGCTTGTGGGTATTTTTTTAAGATATTTTATTTAGGCATTGTTTCTTTAATAAAATTTGTTATTAAATTTTTTAAATACTTCTTTATTGGTTTATACAATATTATTACTTTGATTCCTAAGTATTTTGTTTTGGGGATTATTTATATATTTGGTAAAAAAGAAAAGAAGAAAATATCTAAGCAAAATAAAAAAATATCATTTGCGATTGTTGGTACTACTTTTGCTATTTACCTCGTTTGTGTTTTTTTGATTAGTAGATGGTATGTTCAAGGATTAAAAATCAAATATTTATCTAATGATATTATTAATTCTACTGATATAATTGAAAAGGAAGATAAAGATAATAATAATCAGACAGTTCCTGAACCTGAGCCCGAAAAGCCATCTGATAATACAAGTGAGAATAATGCTCCTGTTTATTATCCAAATGATTATTGGGATTATATGAATGTTCCATTTATGGAAGTTAATTTTACTGAATTATTAAAAAAGAATCCTGATACTGTTGGTTGGATTAAGGTTGATGGTACTAAGGTTAATTACCCTATCGTACAAGCAGAGGATAATGATTATTATTTGAGTCATGCTTTTAATAAAAGAAGTAATGCTGGAGGATGGGTCTTTGCTGATTATAGAGTTGATTTTAAAGACTTTGGTAGAAATACTATAATATATGGGCATAATATGAATAATAAGACAATGTTTGGTTCTATTCCTAATATGCTTTATAGTGGATATCTTAATAATAGTAATAATTATTATATTAAAATATCTACTCCTACATCTAATACTGTATGGAAAGTATTTTCTGTTTATACTATAGAACCTGAAGTATATTATCTTAAAACTAATTTTAGAACTGAACCTTATGATAAATTTTTAAACACTTTAAAGGGTAGAAGTGTGTATGACTTTGGTATTGATGTTACTACTGATGATAAAATACTTACTTTATCTACTTGTGATAATACTGGTACTAAGAGAGTTGCTGTTCATGCTAAAATGATTAATATTGAATATAAATAAATATTTATGTGTTCACCCTAAGCTTGTAATCTTAGGGTGTTATTTTTAGCCTGGGTCTAAAAATAAAATATCAGCCATATCTATTATATATAAGCCAGCATTTCATATTTGAATATTATTTTGTTTAAAAATGTTTACTTTTAAATAGTTTTATGGTATTATCTATTTGTACCAATTATTAGGGGATTAGTTAAATGGTATAATAATGGTCTCCAAAACCTTTGTTATAAAAGTTAAAAAGACTGATTTTACCTTATAACTACTGGGTTTATCAAATGTTATGTTTTGAACTGGTGGCACTTTTGGTGGCATAAGTATAAATTTGAAACATATCATTTCGAATTAAATTAGTTTATAAATGATAATAATATATCATTTTATAATATAAATTGTTTGCTCTTAATTGAGCATTTATAGGGGTATAATATAGTGGTAGTATGATGGTCTCCAAAACCATTCGCGAGGGTTCAAATCCTTCTACCCCTGCCAGAAAATCAATCGTTTTTAAACGATTTATATATATATGCTAGTAAGAAATCTTACTAGTATTTTTATTTTCTATTGAGACCATTATACACATAATTAATTTTTTTTGCAAACTGACTTGATTAATTTTTTCATGAGAGTTAACATCTCAAACGAGGTGATTTTAGTTGAGTAAATATGTTTATGAGAATCATGAAGTTGAAGAAGGATTATTTGTAACATTACAATTAATTGATGCTATCGACATGAAATATAGTTGTTGTTTTCCAGCTGATATTGAAAAGGATATTGAAAAATTGTCTAGGCACTTAGTTAAATATGTTGAAGGTGAAGACAAACATCCTAATGTAGATATTGAAAATACAAAACTTATACAGCAGTTTATATATAATAAGGATGATATTGATAAAATAGAAAAAAATCACAAATAGTATTATATAATGTATGTTATGTGTTATAATGTTTTTGCAGGTGGTTGTTTATGGATAAATTTGAAAGATTAAAAGATATAATTAGAAATAAAAAAAATGATTTTAATATAAATAATTTTGTATTGGATACTAAAGGTTCTAAATCAAATATAAGTGATTATGCTATTGATTATAAACAAATAAAAAAACATCCTTATATTATAAATCTATTAACTTACGAAAAATCCATTCCTGAAAAGAAAAAAAATTATCGAAATAAACTTGATTATGAAATGAATAAGTATTATTTTCTTAAATTATATATAAATAAAGAAGAAGAATTATTAGAAATAACATTAAATAAATCATCTACAAAAAAAGATATACATTTATTATTTTTGGAATATCTTGATAAAATAAACTTCTTGAATATAAATGACTTCTTAGAATATTTATTTAAAGTTCTTCAGTAGAACTATATAATAACTACTTTTAAACGAGTAGTTATTTTTAATAATTTAATGTCGATTTTTGTGTTATAATTATATAGTAGTAAAAATTATTTTTGGGAGTAGTATTATCCTTGACTTTGGTGATACTACTCTTTTTTTGTTTAAAGAAAGGATGGCTATTGTGAATACTAAGGAGATTGATTATGAAACTAATTTTGGAAATGTAAAAATTAAATTAAATGTTTTAATGGATAAGAAACATATATCAATAAGTACTATGAGTAAATTAGCAAATGTTAAATATGAAATAGTGAAAAAATATTATTATGGTGACAATTATGCTTTTACTTCAGAAATACTTGCAAAATTTTGTTATATTTTAGATTGCAAAATAGATGATATATTAGTATATGAAACCTCGAAAGACTATGTAAATCAAGGCTAAACAAAGTAAAAGGAGTTTATAAAGAGTTTATAACTTATCATATAAAGTGTTTGATTTTTATAAAGTCAAGGGATAAAATGATTATAATAAGTCATAATTATGAAGAAGGATGAAAAAAATCCTTTTTTCATTTATTCCACGAATTGGGAATTGACTTAAAAAATACCGAATGCTATTATAGTCAACAAGTATTTAAAAACGGTCTTATATCGTAATACTTTGGGGGATTGAATAATATGGGTTGGATTAATTATCATAGAGATTATTATAATGATGAAAATCAACAAAGAACCTTTTCCCCTTTTTTTAATAATAGCAGTAATAATTACAAGAGAGCAAACTGACTTGTTAATAGTCTTTGCTCTCTTTTTGTTTGGAGGAAGAAATTATGAGAAAAAGAAGAACTGACTTTTTAAACGATTATGTTGCTAGTCAGTATCCCATTGAAAAATTTAAAGAATTAATTTTTATAACACTTGATATTGTAGAAAATTTTTTACTTACATTAGAGTGTGGGTATAATTATAATTCATCGTCAATTGCATCTTATGGGGAAAAATATGGTTCTTCTCAAAGAAATACTAATTCTAAAATTGAGAGCATTATAATTAAAAATATGAAAGATGAAGAAAAAATGAGTAATTTTTTAAACTGCTACTTCTCTGCTTACTCTACTTTAAATAAAGATGAAAAAGATATTTTTGATGCAACATTTGTTGATAGATTAACGGATCAAGAAATAATCGGAAAATACAAAACATATTCAAAACATATTACACAAGTTAGGAAAAGTGCAATTATTAAATTTTGTTTAAAAAGTGGTTTAGATAAATTTGTTGATTTAATTAAATAAATAATAACGAGTTTATAGGGATCTCGTTATAAAAAAACTAAATTTATAAGATAAGGAGGTGAAAATTTAGAAACTTGTAATCCATACTACTCTACAAGATTAGGTAAATTATATAAGGGTGATTGTTTAAAAGTTATGGATTATCTTATTGAACAAGGAATTAAAGTTGATGCAATTATAACGGATCCGCCATATGCTGTAACATCATATTCATGGGATCAAATTATTCCATTTGATCAAATGTGGGATAAGCTTTCCAAATTGATTAAAGATGATGGTGCTATTGTCCTTTTTGGCAATGAGCCATTTAGTAGTAGTTTGAGGATGAGTAATCCTAAATTCTATCGTTATGATTGGAAATGGATAAAAACACAAGTAACAGGATTTCAAAATGCTAAATATCAACCATTAAGATGTTATGAAGATATTATGATATTTTCGAAATGTGGTGCTGTTGCATCTGCTAAACCACCAATGAGATATTTTCCACAAGGTATTATTCCAGTTAATCTTAAAGTCACAACAAAACCTATAAATTATTTAGGTGATAAAAAAAGTGATGAAAAAGTTAGTTATACCCAAGAGGAAGCTAATTTTCCAAGAAATGTTATTCAATTTGCAAGAGAAACTGATTTATATCATCCTACACAAAAGCCAATTGTTTTGATGGAATATATTGTATCTACCTATTCTAAACGAGGTGACCTAGTTTTGGATTTCACAAGTGGAAGTGGGTCTACCCTTTTAGCATGTGAAGTTCTAAATCGAAGATGGATCGGAATTGAACTTACTGACAAATATTGTGAAGTTATAAAAAAAAGAATTCAAAAAGGAATTCAACTAAAATTACAATTTGAATACGATAATGAGAACACATAATGGGAGGGATTTTTTTATAAACAAATTATTGTATAAAAAAAGTCGAAAAAACAAAGCACTCATTTTATTCGACTACTCATATTATAACAAAAATGCAAAACTATTGCTAGGAGCTATATATTAATGGAAAGCATATTACAGGATGTTTTAAAATTAATAAATGATGCTATGGGATATTTAAGGTTGTTCGTGATTGGTGGAACAGCTTTTTTTGTCGCCAAAGACTATGCTCTTAAAATGGCATCAAGTGATGATAATCAAAAAGCAAGTTATGATCGAAAAATAAAAACTACAATAATTGCAGGTGTATCTGCACTTGTCACAACTCAATTCGTATCATGGATTTTAGGATATTTTAAATAATGAATCAAAAAGATTTTAAAAAAACAATAAATGAAATTTTAACAGAGGGTAAAATTGAAGGTAAAGATATTAAAAATATTGATACATTAAAATATTTGCTTGATGATAGAAAAATTAACAAAAGTTTATATGATGGTTTCACTAAAAATTATGAGATGGAATATGGTTCAAATCGTGATTATATTTTAATGAAAATACAGGATATGCTTTATAGATTACATTTATTAGTTAATTATAATTTTGTTGAAAGATATGGAATAATTGATAAGAACAATATTAGAAATGCAATTAGTATTTTAATTGATAATGATGATATTGATTTTTATGATGCTGTATCTTTTGATGATTCAGATTTTGAAATTGTTGACTTACAAGATTTTGATGTAAGAAACGTGCTATGTATAAAAAATATATGAAAAAGAAAACTTGGCATTCATTCGTAAAAAGTCATAATTTAGTTAATCGAATTTATGATATGCTAGATTACTTCCACTGCTTTGATGAAGTAAAAAATGTGGAGTTAGCAAAAAATCAAATAAAAAATAAGATTCGAAGTATTTATTATGTTGAAACTCTAGCAAAATACTTTGATGATAAAAAAAATAAACATATAAAAAACATAGAGTTAAGATGTAATCTAATTGATTTAATAAATGATTTAGATTATTTAAAACAATATCTTTATAAATAAAAATTTGACATATATTAAAATAAGAGTTAATATCTCCTAAAAAGAAGGTGATCTTATCAAAAAGAAAATTATTGGATTATTGATTGGTTTATTAATAATTAGTATTATTTTTATAACAGGTTTATTTTTGTATAATTTTCATAATAAATATGATTCAAAAAATAAAAATAATCCATCTGTTGTAGAAAAAAAGAATTCTGAGAATAAAAAAGCTGTTAAGGATGAAGTAAAAATCAAAGATGAAAATGTTGATAAAAAAGATGATGTGAATAATGACGATACTACTTCAAAAAACAATGAATCAAAAGAGACCAAAACTAATAATTCAAACAAATCAAATATTCAGTCAAATGAAAACAAAAATAACCAGAAAACAACAACTTCCGAAATAACTCAACCACCTGTTCAACAAGAAGAACAAAAGGAAGAATCGAATAATAATGTTAAAGCAAATAATCCGTGGGATATTCTTGGAATCACAGAAGATCAATATTATAATAAACCATTATATAGTTGGGAACGTGTAGATTTTTCAACATATGAAGAGTGTGCTAATTATGGAGAATCTTATAAACCATATTTAAATGGTGAAGAATTGTATCATTGCTCTACGGTTTCAAGTGCATCAGGCAAAAATCTAGGATGGATGTTTCATACTGAGAAACTTAATTAATACTAAAAGACTTTTTAGAAGTCTTTTTTTGATGGGAGGAATGTATAAATGAATAAATTAAGTAAAATATTATTATTTGTTATAACAATTGTGGGAGCATTTTTAGGGATAAATAAAGTAGATGCTCGTACTTATGAAGGACAAATAAAAGCAGGACCTTATGTTGGAGGTCCATTTTATGTTATGCATACACGAGGAGAAAGCAAAATGTGGTTTAAAGGACAATTTATTGTTAGAACTAGCGATGGACATTTTGTTTATTGTGTACAACCGATGACGAAAATTAATTCAGATGCAACTTATGAGGTAACCACAGAGGATATACAAGCCGTAGCTAATATACCTTTAGATACATGGAATAAGATTTCAAAAATTGCCTATTATGGATATGGGTATAAAGATGCAACACATGATCATACTGATGATACATATTATTTAGCAGCACAAATGCTAATATGGAAATTAGCAGATCCAAATGTTGATAGTTTTTTTACTGATACACTAAAAGGAAATAGAAATGATAGTATTTTAGCAGGACAAATGAATTCTATAATGGATTTAGTTAATAATCATAATACAACGCCAAATTTTACTAATTTTCCAGATACAATGGTAGTTGGACAAAATATTAATATAAATGATTCAAATGGTGTATTAAATAATTATCAAATATCTAATGTAGATAATGGTAGTGCAACGATTAATGGTAATAACCTATCTTTAACAGCAACTAATGTTGGACAATTAACAATTACACTTACAAAATCAGGTAATAGATATGGAAGTCCAATAGAACTTTATTATGCTACTAGTTCACAAAATGTAATTAAAAGAGGAGACATTGATCCTATTAGAATTGTAAAAAAAGTAACTGTATTTGGTGGAGATGTAAAAATTCACAAAACAGATTCTGAAACTAAAAATAATAAAGCTCAAGGTGAAGCTACATTAAAAGGAGCAATATATGGTATTTATAAAGAAGATGGTACAAAAGTAGGAACTATTACAACAAATGATGATGGTACTACTAAAAGTGATTATCTACCATCATTGGGGAGATATTATTTATTAGAAGAAAAAGCTTCAAATGGGTATAAATTAGATCCAAATAAATATTACTTTGATGTAACTCTTGATCAATTACATCCTGAAGTTCAAGTTTTTGAAGATGTAATAAAAAGAACATTTCAATTTATAAAAGTATATGCAGATAATAAGACAGGGATTATGACTCCTGAAATTGGTGTAAAATTTGGAATATACAACAATAAAAATGAATTAGTTAAAACATTAATAACTGATGCACAAGGCAGTTTTGATATAACATTACCTTATGGTAAATATGTTGTAAAACAATTGACTTCAACTAAGGGTTATGAAAAAGCAAAAGATTTTACCATTGAAGTAAAGGAAGATGGTGGAATTGTAAAAAAAGTAATTGCAAATGCAGAAATAACTGCAAGACTTAAAGTTATAAAAATAGATAAAGATACTGGTGATGTTATAAAAAGATCAGGTATTAAATTCAAAATTATTAATGCAAAAACTAAAAAATATGTTAAACAAACAATAACATATCCTACTGCAAAAACAATTGATGTTTTTGAAACTGATGAAAATGGGATATTAATTACTCCATATCCACTAGAAAGTGGAACTTATTTCTTAGAAGAAGTAGATCAAAAAATAGATGGATATTTATGGAATAAAAATTCAGTTGAATTTACAATCGATGAAAATTCTAAATTAGTAAATGATGACGAATTTGGAATTTTATATGAAGTTAAATTTGAAAACAAAGCAGTTAAAGGTAGCCTAGAACTAACTAAAACTGGAGAAAAGGTAGAATTAACTAATAAAGGTTATGTTTATACTGAAATTAATCTTAAGGATGTAAAAATAGGATTATATGCTAATGAGGATATTTATGATTCTTTAGGTAATTTAAAATATAAGAAAGATACTTTAATAAAAATCTTAATTACAGATGAAAATGGATATGCTAAAGTTGAAAATTTGTTTTTAGGTAAGTATTATTTACAAGAGATAGAAACAATAAATAATCATATATTGGACAAGACTAAATATACTTTTGAATTAAAGTATAAAGATCAGTATACAAAAATTATAAACTATACAACTTTATTAAAAAATCATCTTCCAAAAGGGACTCTAGAATTTACTAAATCAGATTTTTCAAATGATAAAACACTACCAAATACTTTGATTGAAATTTATACTGAAAATGATGAATTAGTATATGTTGGTAGAACTGATTCAAATGGTAAAATTATTATTAATGAACTACCACTTGGTAAATATTACATCATAGAAAAACAAGCACCTGAAGGTTATAAAATAAATCCTGATAAGATGTGGTTTGAAATATTAGAAGATGGTAAAATTGTTAAAGCAATAATGAAAGATGAAGTTATAGAAGTTCCTAATACAGGAGTTAATGATTCTCATATAATTGATATTATTGGTTTAGTATTTATTACTGGTGGTGTTGGATTTATTATTTATGATAAAAAAAGAAAAAAATAAGAATAAAGATTTCAAGAGTCAAATTTTAGTAATTGGCTCTTTTCTTATTTTAATTGGATTATTTATAATTGGATACCACATCTATTCAGATTATAATTTAAAAAGAATTGAAAAAGATAATGTGCAAGAATTTTTTGAAGAAGAACAAGTTGTTGAAGATATTACACAAGAAAATAAATTTGTTGAAGTTGAAAACAAAAACATAAGTAAAACTAATTATAATTATATTGCAGTATTAGAAATTCCTAAGATAAATATTAAAAGAGGTTTATCACAGGAAAAATATTATAACAATGTTAATAGTAATGTTGAAATATTAAAAGGATCTGATATGCCTAATATTTCTAAAGGGAACTTCATTCTTGCAGGTCATTCGGGATCAGGCAGAGTTTCATATTTTAAAAATTTAGATAAATTAGTAATTGGAGATATTTCATATATATACTATGGTGGAATTAAATATACATATAAAGTGACTAATATTTATGATATAAAAAAAAATGGTACAGCACTTATTACAAGAGATTTAGACAAAACTACTCTTACTATGATTACTTGTAGGCATAACACTAATAAACAAATTATTGTTATTTCTGAGTTAATTAATCAAGAAAACTATTAAGGAGGAATTTTAATACAAATATTAGCAGTTAGTCAAGTAGAACAAAAATGGTATTTAGACGTGTTTAGAAATGCACTTTGGAGTATTGCCAAAGGTATTCTTTGGTTTCTAGATGGATTTTTTGATATAATCAATAAAATTTGGCGTTATAAATTTTTTGATAATGATTATGTAAATAAAATATTTGGTGGTGCATTAATTGTTGCCTGTTCATGGTTAATTCTTAAAGTAGTTATAGAACTCGTTATGAATTATATCGTAAAAAATGATGGTAGAGGTAGCCCACTTACAATTTATCGTGGAGTCATATTAGCAATAGTTATGATGTTCTTAATTAATCCTTTATTTCAATTTGGTTATGATTTTTCTACAAAAGCAACTAATGCAGTAATAACCGTATCAGGTATGGATAAATCCAATGGAGCTGAAGGAACCATATCTAAAGCTTTAATTAGAGCTACATCATATGATGATGAAATGAAACAAACGGATAAAGAATATTTGATTAATAATTGGAAAAAAATAAAAATCAATTCTACTGAAGGTGGTTTTGCAGGTATTGGTGATTGTTATAAATATTCACTTAATTTTATTATGTTAATAATTCTTTCCGTTGTGACAGTCTTTTTACTCTTCTTTGTCGCAATTCAAATGGCAAAACGAGTGATGGAAATTGCACTGATGAAAATAGTTGGACCTTTTTGTTGTACCAGTTTAACAAATAATCAATCTAAAGCATTTGAAACATGGACTAAAAGTACAATGGGATATTTTTTAATTACAATTGTTCAATTTATATGTATTGGGTTATTGCTTAACATGTTTGGTTCTGCAATAAAGGATAATGGAACTCTTACAGGTATCTTTTTAATTATAGGTGCTTTATTGTTTATAATAAGCACACCAACGCTGATTAGTTCATTACTTGGGCAACAATCAGGTATGATGTCAGCATTTGGTGATATTCAATCTCTTATGGCAGTAGGTACTGGTATAAATGCAGGATTAGGAATTGCTAAGGCAGGAACTATGTCTGCTCTCGGTATGGGTGCAAATGTCATTAGATCTGGTGGTAGTAAAATCGCAGGAGGTATTTCAAATATGTTTAATGGTCGTAGTGGTAATTTAACCAAGGAACAGATGGCTAATGTTAAAGAAAAAATGGCTCAACATAATAATTATGGTGCCAATCAATTAATAAAAAAATATACAAATGAAAACATGAAAAAGAAACCTAACACATCATTTAATAATTCAAATCCTTATATGAATCCTTTTAGTATGAAATATAATCCTATTAGAAATCAATATATGAGCAATTCAGGGCTTGAAGCAAATAGTAATTTTGATAGGAAGTGGTATTAATGTATTTAATTCCTAAAAATATAAAAACGAAAAAAGAAATATTTAAGGGATTTGGAATATTTGAGTGTATAGCAATTGCAATTTCACTTGGTATTGGTTACCTATTTTCTTTATTTATTACCCAATATAAGTTAAAGGTAATATTCTTTTGTATTCCACCATTGTTGATGTTTTTGTTACTTCTTCCATTGCCAAATGGAAGTACAGCATTAACTATTTTAAAAAAATTTTTAATATTTAAAAATATTTTTTGTAACATACATTCATATCAACATACCCATTTATTCCATCTATTTGTGCCTTGTCTGTAAATTGCCATATATCATAAGTTTTTGAATATTTATCCAAATCACTTGGAATTTGGCCATTATTATTTGTTCCATAGTCTGCTCCCCATAAAGAATAATCAGCTGGTAGTCTTAATATTTCCATATAATTATTTAACCAATATGAATATGAATAAACGCCAACTTCATATCCTGCATTTTTCATTGTCTCACAAAATGCAATGGTAATATCTGTTATTGCTTTTTTTCCATAACTAATTTGGCTGTCTTCTTCTATATCATAAAAAATTGGTAATTCAAAACTAGAATTTCCACTTGATTTTAAATATTTAATTAATTCATTTGCTTCTAATTTTGCATCTTCTACATTTTTAGCATAAGAATATAAATAAATTCCTAAAGGAATCTTATTTTGCTTTGCTAATTTATAATTTTTTTCAAATTTTGAGTCAACTATAAATCTTTTATTATTTTCACTATACCACCCAACTTTTGTAATCATAAAATCTATTTTTTTGCTTGCTACTAATTTTTCATAATTAATATCACCTTGCCAATGTGATACATCTATTCCTATATAATGTTTTTTATATTTACTTACAATTCTTATTTTTATTCCTTCTATTCTTAATCCTTTTCCCACTGTTCCTGCCATTTCTCCATCTCTATACCAATTTGTCCAGCCAATATCTTGTATATGTACTTTATATTCTATGGTATAATCTTCTAAATTTTCTAATTCTATTTGTATTGCTTCTATTCTTTTAGATTGTCCTTCTGTTCCTGCTACTTGTCCATCACTTTTCCAATCTTGCCAACCTATGTCCTGAATATGTACTTTATATCTCATTTTGGCACCATCTGGAGCATTTGAAAAGCCTATCTGAATCGCTTCCATTCTTTTAGATTGCCCTTCTGTTCCTGCAGTTTCTCCATCATATCTCCAATTTTGCCACCCTACATCTTCTACATGTGATATATATGCTACTTTAAATACTGATTTATCAACTAATTTTATTTCAATTGCTTCTACTCTTTGGGATTGCCCTTCTGTTCCTGCTACTTCTCCATCATATTTCCATTCTTGCCATCCTATGTCTTGGATATGTACTCTATACATTATTGAATATTCTTCACTATATTCGAGTTCTATTTTTATTGCTTCCAACCTCTTAGATTGACTTTCTGTCCCAGTTAATTCCCCATTATATTTCCAGTTTTGCCAACCTATATCTTCTATATGTGTTTGATATTTTATTTTTATATTTTCTAAATTTTTTAGTTCTATTTTTATTGCTTCTAATCTTTTTGATTGTCCCTCTGTTCCTGCTATTTCTCCGTCTTTAACTTGTGTCTGCCAGCCTATATCTTGTACATGTGTCTGATATTTTACACTAGCACTTTCTTTTGCTTTTACTTTATTTGGAATTATAAAACTAATCAATAAAAATGCACAAATTACTATTATTTTTTTTCTTTTTGTCATCTTTCACCTCCTGTTTTTATTATATAATAGTATTTTTGTGCATTCAATGTAAAATCTTGGCACTCTTAAAACAATTCAATTACACTTTCGATAATCTCTTTAACTGTTAATTGATTGTTTTGGTTTTCAGTTATAAAAATAATCTTTTTGTCACCATCTTCAAAATATTGATATGTTTGATATTCGTCCATATCTTCAAAATTATAATCTAATATTTCTCCTGTTATTTCATCTACAATATAACATGTGCTTGATATATCAATAATATATAATTTATTGCCATTTATTATTTCTTCTATTTTTTTATCATACTCATTTTGATTTTTCTTATTTTTGATTTTTAAATATCCATTTTCATTTATTTCATATTCAGATTTTGTTACTGAAGAAATATATTTCAAAAACTCAGATTGACTTTCACTTTTTATCCATATACCAGCATATTTAGGATGATTTTTTTCTAATAAATCATCTAATTCTTCTTTTTCTGGTACTTTATTTTTTATCATTCCTGCAAATGCTACTTTGTATTTTACACTTGATTTTATTGTTGCAATTTTTACACTGTCTTCTCCTTCTTGAATTTCATACAAATCATAATCTCCTTGCTTTCCTGTTTCTTCAATTATTTCTGTTTTCTCTTCATCTGATATTTGGCTTTCTTCTTGTGTTGATGTAGTAATTTGTATCTCTTTTTCTACATTTTCTGTATTTTCTGTATTTTCTTTATTATCATCACTTTTTTCTTCTTGTTTTATATTTTCACTAGAATTATTATTATCATTTTCTTTTGTATTATTTTCTTTTCTTACAGTACATATTACAATAACATTAATTATTAATATACAAATTGTTATACATATAATTACTTTTTTTCTATTTATCTTCATTTTACAATTAAAAGGGCTATTTTACTAACCCTTTCCTTTCTTAAATAATTTTTTCTAACATTTTCATTGTTGCATTTATATATCTATTTGAAAAATCTTTATCTATTACTGATTGATGATTTTTCACACCATCTCTTGGAAGTTCTATTAATGCTGTTTTAGCTGGTCTTCCTTGTGAACCCAAATAAGTTCTTCCCCAACTAATCATATATCCAGAACCATATCTTCCAACAGATCTTTTATTATTTTCAGGAAATTGTTGTTCATAATAAGAACAAATATTTTCATCACCTATTAATTGTTGTGTCCAACCATGTAAATCAACTAATATTGTTTGTCCATCTTTTGATTTATTTTTTAACATAAAATCTCTTAATGCTTGTGCTTCATAAGCTTGGAAACCTATATCTCCATTATAATTTCTATCAGATGTAAATTTTTCATATGTACTTCCAATCTGCCAGCATCTATTTAGGTCTATTCCTTTATTTTGTGGTGCTTGACTATATAATGTTGTTCTTCCAGGTCCATTATTTGTGCTTCCTTCTTGTAATCCATCTTGATTTACTCCTGGGAAAATATATATTGTCCATTTTTTAGCTAAATCATAATCTTTGTCTTCTAAAAGCTTATTATAAAAATTGTTTGCTATTTCAATAAGTTCATATCCATCTTTATCCCATTTATCTTCATATCCATGTATTGCAAATGTTGCAAAAAACACATTTTTTCCTGTACCATATTTTAAATATTTTAATTCACTTCCACCTTTATCAGCCACATTTAGACCTGTTTTTCCATATGTTCCTTCTTGTCGTTCAAATTTAGGCTCTTCTTGTAAATCTGAATCATTTTCTTTTGAAATAATTCTTATTTGAATTGCTTCTAATCTTTTTGATTGCCCTTCTGTACCAGATGTTTTTCCATCTTTTACCCAATCTTGCCAGCCTATATCTTGTACATGTACTCTATATTCAATTGAATAATCTTGTGTATTTTCAAGTTTTATTTGAATTGCCTCTAGTCTTTTTGACTGACCTTCTGTTCCTGCCATTTCTTCACTGTCTTTCCAATCTTGCCAACCTATATCTTGAATGTGCACTCTATATTTTAATTTTAGATTTTTTATATTTGTTAATAATTCAATTTTAATTGCTTCTAATCTTTTTGACTGACCTTCTGTTCCTGCTATTTTTTCTTCTGCTTTCCAATTTTGCCATCCTATATCTTGCACATGTACACTATAATTTACTGATATACTTGTTTGTTTCTCAACTATTTTTATTTGAATTGCTTCAAGCCTTTTTGATTGTCCTTCTGTTCCTGCTTTTTCTCCATCATATCTCCAATCTTGCCAGCCTATATCTTGGATATGTACCCTATACATTATTGAATATTTATCACTTTCTTCTAGTTCAATCTTTATTGCTTCTAATCTTTTAGATTGTCCCTCTGTTCCAGCTAATGTTCCATCATATTTCCAATCTTGCCAACCTATGTCTTGGATATGTGTTTGATATTTTATTTTTACACCACTTAAATCTTTTAAAGTAATTTTTATTGCTTCAAGTCTTTTGGCTTGTCCTTCTGTCCCTGCCATTTCTCCATCTTTAACCTGATTTTGCCAACCTATATCTTGTATATGTGTTGTATAAGAAATACTTGGTTCTTTTTCTGGTTCTTCATCTGGCTTTTCTTCTGTTTCACTTGTAGATTCTGTTTTTGGCAATTCTGTAGTTTCATTTGAGGTTACTTCTGCTGGTTTTTCTATAGTTTCAAGTCCAGATTGTTCTACAGGTTCTTCTGTAACTTCTTTTTTTTCTTTATCCAATGACTCTTCAACATTTTCATCTTTCTTTTCTTCAACAGCTTCACTCAATTCTTTTGTTGTTTTACTTTCTTCTGCATATATTTGAGGAATACTAATAATTAAACATGTTAGAATACAAAAAAATACTTTTATTATTTTCTTCATTTTTAATTTTTCCTTTCTTTATAATATGCTATATACATATACTAAAACTTTTCCTAATCCTACTTTATTAGCAATTGACATTGTTATAACAATTAATCTAATACTAAATAATTCTCCTTTTGGTTTCCACAATCTTACAACTTTATTCTTTTTATAATTAGGAAACTTTTGCTTTAACCAGTTAAACAATTTATCATATTCTTTGCTAATTGTTTTGTAATCTAATTTTTTTGTTGAAAATAATATAAGCCAAATTATATATTTTATAAAATGAGCTTCAATCATCTCATAATTCTTTTCTAATATTCCATTTTCTTTTAACATATTATAACAAGAATCTATTAATTCAAAAACTTGTAATTGTGTTATATTTTTTTGAATAGTATTTGAGACACTTTTAGTATTAAAAAACCAATTATATCCAACATAATCAATTGATTTTACATTTCCTAATAATAAAGCTTTTAAGTTAAAATACATGTCTTCTCCTAAATTATTTTCCAGAAAAGTAATATCATTTTGTATTAAATATTGTGTTCTATATATTTTAGCCCAAGGAGCCATTATCATATATTTTGACCATTCTCCATCATTCAATTTCAATGTTTTTAAAATTTTACCTGTTTCTGTTATTCTCCTATATCCACCAATAACTGCATCACAATCATCTTTTTCAATCTCTTTTACAAATGTTTCTATATAATCTTTATCTAAATAATCATCATTATCCATAAACATAATATACTTTCCTGTAGCTCTTTTAATACTTTCATTTCTAGTTCTTGCAACACCTTTGTTCTCTTGTTCAATTGCAGTAATTTTATTAGGATATTTTTCTTTATATTCATTTATAATTTGTTGAGAATTATCTTTTGAACCATCATTTACAATTAAAATATCATAATCATGATATGTTTGATTTAAAATACTTTCTATACATTTTCCTATGTATTCTGCTGAATTATAAACAGGTATAATTATTGTTACTTTACTCATTTTCTTCCTCTTTATTAAAGATTTTTCTTAATTTTATATTTGTATATGTTGTGTAAATTATAAATTGTAATGCCATTATTGCAAAATATGCTATTACAGCCCCATTCATTTCTTTTTGTTTTGTTAATATATTTGAGCATACAATTGCAAATAGAGATATAATTATATATGCTATAAATTGTGAAAATGTTTCTCTTACAGCTGTTAATACTGATGAATATATTACTCCTATTGTATATAATGTTGCTGATATTATAATAATCAACAAACCTATTCTATATACTTTTAAATCAATTCCATACACTAATCCCAAAACTTCTGGCCCTAAGAAATATGCTAATAATGATGATATAATTCCAAATGCTACTATCATAAATATTAATTTTAGAATAAGTTTATTTAAATTTTTCAAATCTCTATTTTTATACAATTCCACTATTTTATTCAAATAAGGATGTATCAAAAATTGTGCAACTAATCCTATAACTGTTGCAGGCATTACTATAATTCCAAATATTGTTTGATAATTTTCTGCTAAAAAACTATCAATTGCATATTTGGGTGCATTTAATATATATACTCCTAAAAATGATAAAATAAATAACCCCCAAAGGCAAAAGGCCGTAATAGAAATAGTTTCCCAAAAGTCCGATATCGGAAATGTAAGCACGAGAAAATTCCGTCGCTTGTACTAAACTATGCAAATAAGCAGAATCGGCAGCCGGAGTTCCGTTTCCGAAAAGCATACAATAGAGAGGATAATTATCCCGCTCCGTAAAGAAAAACTTAAGCGCATTCCAGCGGTTGTAATCCAAATCTGAAAGTTGTTCGACGGTTTCCTCGTAAAGAGAGAGCAAAATATCCTTCGTCAGAACAATTACGGTAACACACGCTATCGCACTGACTACAATCAAAGCATATCTGTATCGGGAACGTATGCGCAAAATACTGTATACCGTAAGGATTAGTACCAAAAACAACATGCTGCGATTTTGCACCAAGATAAAGAAAGCCAGCCAAAATAGGACTTTACACCACCCTTTGACCGAGAAGTGCGCTACCGCCTGCCCCAATATAAAATAATAGTACAGCACAACGATAGCCAACGTAGTGCTTACAAAACCGATGTCTCCGCTTTCGCCAGACAACAA
>ERZ834769.1646-NODE-1646-length-18807-cov-28.564633_pt1 | contig 18807 bp, 16 predicted proteins | sample MGYA00519690_ERZ834769 | MGnify/ENA primary metagenome ERZ834769 (study PRJEB31850, sample SAMEA3708760) | human gut metagenome | biome: human gut; feature: human-associated habitat; material: faeces | place: China | collected 2014 ... | reverse complement strand
AGGAGATGAAGATGTATAACGAGACCCGCAAGATTATGCACTCTGATGTTCGCACCAGTGCTACCTGCGTTCGCGTTTCTTCACTTCGTTCTCACTCAGAGAGTGTATGGTTCGAGACAGAAAAGCCATTGGCTGTAGAGGACATCCGCAAGGCTTTGGAGGCTGCTCCAGGCGTAACTGTAAAGGATGATGCCCAAAACTATGTTTATCCAATGCCATTGGAGAGTGCCGGTAAGGACGATGTATATGTAGGTCGTATCCGTAAGGATTTGGCTGATGACAATGGTAACACATTGTGGTTGACCGGCGACCAGATTCGTAAGGGTGCTGCCTTGAACGCAGTTCAGATTGCTGAGTATTTGATTAAGGTGGGCAACGTAAAGTAATTACATGCTGGAAAGATTCAAACTTTTGCTCCAGGAGATGAACCGGGGCATTTATGAAAAAAATACTGAAATTTCGCTCTCGCTCCTTGCCGCTCTGGCAGGCGAGAGCGTTATTCTTTTAGGACCTCCCGGTGTGGCGAAGAGTATGGTGGCCAGACAGTTGAAGACGGCGTTCAGGGATGCTCAGAGCTTTGAGTATCTGATGTCTCGATTCTCTACGCCCGATGAAATCTTCGGTCCGGTGAGCATTCAGAAACTGAAGACTTCGGATACTTACGAGCGTGCGGTGGAGGGGTATCTGCCTACTGCCGATGTGGTTTTCCTGGATGAAATTTGGAAGGCGGGTCCTGCTATCCAGAACACGCTCCTCACGGTGATTAACGAGAAAATCTTCAGAAATGGCAATCGCGAAATGCATCTTCCTCTGAAACTTCTCGTGGCGGCTAGTAATGAGTTGCCGGCTAAGGGAGAAGGACTGGAGGCGCTTTGGGACCGATTCGTGATTAGAATTGAGAGCCGACCGATTAAGTTGGAAAAGAATTTCCGGGCAATGCTGCTGGAAACTCCTACAGATTTTGTGGGGGGCTCTAGTCCCACGGATTTCACAGATTCCACAGATTTTTCTAATTATGTAGATTCTTTTGGGGGTGCGGATTGGAAGATTACTGCTGAGGAGTATGCTGAATGGGCGGAGAAAATTTGTAAGATTGGCGTGAAGGAGGAGGTGCTTGATGCGATTTCCGCCATCCGCAAATCTCTGAGAGCCGTGAATGTGGATGAGGCTGCCGAGCGCCGAAACATCTATGTGAGCGACCGCCGATGGAAGAACATCGTTCGTCTGCTTCGCACTTCTGCTTTTATGCAGGATAGGGAAGAGGTGGATATCTGCGATCTGCTTCCTATCTATCATTGTCTGTGGCAGGAACCGGAAGAGCGGGATGCTATCCGAAGCATCGTAATCCGTGCACTCTTTTCTCCTTTTGCAGAAAAACTCGTGGAGATGAAGAATGCTCTTGCCGAGGATATCAAATATCATCGGGTTCGCAGGAATCCTGATGATGGCAGAGATTATGAGGGGGAAATTGAAACCCTTTCGGATGGCTTGACTTCGCTGGAAAGGCAGTTGGGCGAGAATCTCTTCGTGTCTTCGGATGATAAGGCAGAAATATCGGCCTATCTCCGTGATTTCTATAAGGAGTTGGCGTTTACCCGACAGGATACGATGAAACTTTATGAGGTTTAATCGCCTCCTGTTACTTATACATTATTATATATAGAAGAACCAAAACATATATAGAAGAATCAAAACATATATAGAAGAACAAAAACATGATGAACGAACAGATAACTTTATCTCCAGAGTTGGAGGCTCGTGTTCACCAAGCGGTGGAGAATTTTATGCAGGGCTATGGCTGCTGCCAGTCGGTGGTGGCTGCCTTTGCTGATTTATATGGTCTTGATGATGAGATGGCAAAGCGCATTGGTGCCGGCTTCGGTGGTGGAGTTGGCAGAATGAGAATGATGTGTGGAGCCGTTTCTGGCATTGTGGTGCTCGTGGGCTTGGATTGCGGACAGACAGAGGGGGATGACCGCGAGGGAAAGTCGGCCTGCTACAAGGTGGTGCAGGACTTGCTATCCAAATCGAAGGAGCAGAATGGCAGTATCATCTGTGCCGAGATTCTGGGCTTGAAGGGTCATGAAAAGGCGCAATCCAGCTATGTGGCTTCGGCAAGAACGGCAGAATACTATAAGTCTCGTCCTTGCGCTGCCAAAGTGGAGAGTGCTGCTAGGATTTTCGCTGAATATCTGATGGAGAAGGGATAAGAATTTACTCTTGTGAAATACCAGAATAACAAGGATTTGGTGGAAGCGCAGTATTACTTGAAAATGCTGGACGACTTCTGTAAGTCGGGGCAGGTGAAGATTCCTGATCCGACAGGCTCCGTCATGCCTTGGAATTTGAAGGAAGACCCGCTGAAGGATTATCTGATTCATCTCTTTACTCTGAAAGTGACGATTCCGGAAACTGGTGAAGAGGTGCAGAAATTCATGCGCCAGGTGGTGAACAGCAAAATCAAGAGCAAGGTGTTTTATGACTGTGTGGGAAAGTTTATCGTGGAATGCGTTCACCACATGCGATTCCAGCGCCAGCGTGCCTGGACCGAAAGTCATCGGGCAGATGATGTGCTCGACTGGACTCCCTTTAAGAGAATGGATGAGCAGGTGTGGTGTCCGCTGATTGACCAGTTGGAGCAGGAACACCAGGAGGATGGATTCGATAAAGCCTTCTTCCTGAAACTGATGGCTGGCGATGGAGCTTCGAAACCCGAAAACTGGGAGCGACTGGTAAGAGACTGGAAGGTGTGCATCGAACATCAGGTGCTCAGCAAATTGAAGGACTTTATCTCGCTCCGTCAGAATAACTTCGAAACGGGATTGGTTCGCATGATGGACCAGATAACCTGCAACATGAAGACGAAGGGCGTTTCTGAGCAGCGAGCCGTGCAAGCCTGGGAACTGATGACGAACGGATGGACGGAAACGGAGTTTGAACGTCGCCTGAACCAGGTGAAGATTCAGGATAAATATCCGGAAATCAAGGAGATTGTGGCGAAGATGGGTCGTGTGGCAGATGCCAACGGCAAAGATAGGCTCACCATCGCCTCGGGGGTGGAGATGAAGATGGAGCATTCCGCTGGAAGCGACATCGAGGGCATTACTGTGGGCGATGATCTCAATTCGCTTCTTCCTCTGGAGTTGGCGCAATACAGCGATGAGGATATGGAGGGCCTTTTTATCTATAAGTATCGAACCCGCAGGCTTCAGACTTTCCGTTACAAGAGCGAAATGTCGAAGCCTTCCCGAAAACTCGGCTTTACCCATGCTTCCCGTAAGGGTCCGATGATAGTTTGTCTGGATACTTCGGCAAGTATGTATGGAACTCCTGAAAGAATTTCTTCTACGCTGATTTCTCTGTTGGAAGAAACGGCAGAGGATTTGGAGCGGGATTGCTTTCTGATAGATTTCTCCGTGAGTACCCGTGCCATTGATTTGATGGCGAAGCGGAAGGCGGAGCGGTTGAAGAGGATAGGAATCACGGTTGTGGAAGCTCATGAATCAACCCATCTTCCTTTTATAGGCGGTGGAACTTCGGCAAAGAAGATGATGAACCAGATGTTTGATTTGCTGGATAACGATGGTCTGCATTATGTAAATGCCGATGTGCTTTGGATTACTGATTTCCTGATTCCGAATCCGCCACAGCAGATGTTGGCGAGGTTCAAGGAGTATAAGGAAACCGGCACCAGGTTTTATGGCATCCGGATTGTTCGGGATGATGACAAGAATCCGAATGAATGGAAGGATTATTTCAACCAAATTTACACCATTAAGTATAGACCGTTGAGGAGGTATTAGGTTGGTATTACCTAGGTGTTAAGGAGGTGTTAGATAGCTATTAAGTAGGTATTAGGTAGCTATTAAGGAGAGTGATTCGCAAAATGAAAAAAAGTTCTGCTTGCCGCTTTATGATGGCAAGCAGAACTTTTTATTTCGTATTTTCCAAAGCTTCTTGTTTCTGTGGAATCACCACCGAAGCTCCGATGCTGACGAGCAATACGAGGATGATGAATACCAGCGAACTTACTGCATCAATCTCGAAGAAATCGTGGATGAGCATCTTTACACCGATGAACACCAGTAGCACGCTCACACCCACCTTCAGATAGCGGAACTTATCGGCTATCGCTGCCAGGAGGAAGAAGAGGGCACGCAAGCCCAGAATGGCAAAGATGTTGGAGAAGAACACCACGAATGGGTCGAGCGAAACCGAGAATACGGCAGGAATACTGTCGAAAGCGAAAATCAGATCACAGAACTCGATGAACACCACTGTCATTACCAGAGGACCCAGATGCAGGCGTCGCTGCATGAATTTCACCACCGGATGCTCCAGAGCATTGATTTCTTCCTTCTTGTTTCTGTTCAAGAACATCTTGGCGCCGCTGTAAACCAGGAATCCTCCAAATACGAGCAATATCCAGGCGAATCTGCTGATAAGGGCTGCACCCGCAAAGATGAAGACGAAGCGCAGCACGATGGCTCCCAGGATTCCCCAGTTCAGCACATGCTGATAGTCTTTCTTATCTACTCCAAACGAACTGAAGATCATCATCATCACGAAGAGATTATCTACCGAGAGCGTTTTCTCTATCAGATAACCCGAGATGTAAGAGATGGTCATGTAGTGGCGATATTGCTGCAAGCTTGCCTCGTAGTCGTTCGGATCCAGTTTGAGATGAGAAGCATAGCGCGAGGCTATCAGTTTCAGGTCGTCGAAGTTCTCTATGCCGTGCACCATGTCTCCATGAAAGTAGATGAACACGGCAAAGGCGAGTGCGAGAATAATCCATACTGCCGTCCAGGAGCCAGCTTCCTTGATGGAAACCACATGCGCCTTTCGGTCGATGACCAGCATGTCTAATACGAGTATGGCGGCGATGAATATCACGAAGCCCACCAAAAACATCGATTCAGTAAAAACATGTTCCATTTTTCTTTTTTTCTTGTCTATTTTTTTATAATACCTAATTTTATAATCTAATCTTAATATTCATTTCATCCGTTGGAAACGTGGACGCAAAATTAGGAAAAATATCTGAAATTGCGAAAGTTATGAGGTAAAACTTAATTGAATTTAACGTGAAAGATGAGAATGTAATGGGTTTGTAATATGTTGGAATGTAGAATATAACTTTTGATTTCTCGAAAAATACTCCTGATTTCTCGAAAAGTACTCTTCTTTCTTATCGTAATTTTGTATTTTTGCATAATCTTAGGTAATCATAAGCATCATTAATTCAGTAATCATCAGTATTATTGATTCTATGATTATACGTGAAACTGACAATCATTGGAAATTAATAACAAAACAATCAATCAATATGAATGTAAAGCAGAAAATGGGAATGGCGTTCGGAGTAGTGGCAATGGCTTTAGCTCCATCTGCCCTGATGGCTCAGAACGACTGGAAATTGGTATGGAGTGATGAGTTCAATACCGATGGACTTCTTGATTCCAAGGTGTGGAACTACGAGGAGGGATTCAAGCGCAACCATGAGGCGCAATGGTACCAGAAAGCCAATGCCTATTGCAAGGATGGCAATCTCGTCATTGAGGCCCGCAAAGAGAAGAAGCCTCGCAGGAATCCTGGTTTTAGGAGGAACAGCAGCCGATGGCCTGAGAATATCGAAAAGATACAATATACCTCAGCCTCGGTGAATACGGCAGAGAAGAAGGAGTTTCTCTATGGCAGGGTAGAGGTAAGGGCAAAGATTCCTACGGCTGGTGGAGCCTGGCCTGCCATCTGGCTTCTGGGACGTGGCATGGACTGGCCATCGAATGGAGAAATCGACATGATGGAGTATTATCGCAAGCAGGGTGTGCCTCATATCCTTGCCAATGCCTGCTGGGGAACCGACAAGCCTTGGACGGCAAAATGGAACAGTAGGGCTATCCCTTTCACCCATTTCACAGATCGTGATAAGCAATGGGCTGATAAGTTCCACGTTTGGCGAATGGATTGGGATGAGCAGAGCATCCGTCTTTATCTGGACGATGAACTTCTCAATGAGATTCGCCAGGATGAGGCGGTGAATGGCAAGCTGGGCAATGGCGAGCAGCCTTTCAGGAAGCCGCAATATCTCCTGCTCAATCTGGCCCTGGGCGGTGATAATGGTGGCGAAATCGATGATTCCGCTCTTCCGATGAAGTATTTCATCGATTATGTAAGGGTGTATCAGAAGAAATAATTCCGCCAACTGTCACAACGAAATTGGGTCAACTGCCACAATGAAATAGAAAAGCAACAAAGTTTAACTGTTTTATTTGCTTGATATTCAATAAAATATATTATTTTTGCATCAGAAATTAAAAATGAGATTTTATGAAAGAATATAAAGCAAGAATTGCAGATAAAATATTGGTAGAAAAATAGCTATGGCCAATACCAATATCAAACTGTTGCTTCGGGGTGAAACGCCACGATTGATAGATGAATGGCAAATAGCACCAAAGTTCTGGGATGCCGTGAGAAATGAAGTGGATAAGCGTGATGATGATGGGCAGTTCATACTGACCGGGTCTGCTGTGCCACCTAGTTATGACGAAATCTTTCATACGGGAACGGGGCGTTTTGCCTGGCTCAAACTCCGAACAATGAGTTTGTGGGAATCAGGGGATTCTACAGGAGAGGTGAGCCTTGCCAAATTGTTTGCAGCCGACAGGACGGATTACTTCGTAGAAGGAATCAACCCAATCGACTTGGAGCATCTGGCATATTTGACTTGTCGGGGTGGCTGGCCGAAAGCCTTGGATAAGAAAAGCAAACAGGCAGCTTTACAGCAGGCCTTTGAGTATTTTGAGGCAGTAACCAGATTCGATGTATCCCGTGTAGATGGAGTCAATCGTGATAGTGAATTGGCACGGAGGATTATGCGTTCGTATGCGAGAAATCAGGGAAGTCAGGCTACAGCAGGTACCATTTTGGCAGATATAGCCAACAATGAGAGTACTGAGGTTAGCGAGAATACCATCTATTCCTATATCAAGGCTTTGAAGAAGATATTTGTGATAGAGGATTCTACTGCCTGGAACCCGAATATGAGAAGCAAGTCGGCAATACGTACTTCTGATACCAGATATTTTACCGACCCTTCGATTGCAACGGCTGCATTGGGAATGGGACCGGATGATTTGATCAATGATTTGAGTAAGTTTGGCTTATTCTTTGAAACCTTGTGTGTGCGTGATTTGAGAGTCTATGCCGATGCATTAGGCGGCTCCGTTTATCATTTTCGTGACAGAAAAGGTCTGGAGTGTGATGCTGTGGTTCATCTTCGTAATGGTAAGTATGGATTGATAGAGGTGAAGCTGGGTGGCGACAAGCTCATAGAGGAGGGCGCAGGAAACCTGGTGACATTGGAAAGTAAAATCGATACCGATAAGATGAAGGCTCCATCTTTTAAAATGGTGCTGACCGGTGTCGGTAAATATGCCTACCAGCGTCCGCAGGACGGTGTATATGTTGTGCCGATAGGGTGCTTGAGAGATTAGGAATTATGTTTCTTGTTTCTTTTCTCGTTAATGCCACGTTATGATATTGACTATAGATGATAATCATTAGATAAGGATAAAAGAAAAAAGGTTGTAATCTTCGGAAAGAAGGATTGCAACCCTTTATTTCCTTATCGCCTTGTGGCGCAGTTAAAGCCCTGGTGCAAAAGGCATCAGGGCTTTTTGAAGTCAAGTCCTACAGCTTGATGCCGTATTTCCTGATACCTTCTCCCATCATCTCTTCCGGAATAAACATTTTGAGGGTATCGACAAGGGTATTCAGCATACGCTCACGGATATAATCCTCTCTGATGTAGATTGATATGCGCCTCTGCGACAGGTAATCTCCCTCTATCTTTCTCACATTTCTGCGCTGCTCCTCACTCAGAAAAGGCAGGTGCATCTCTGGGATGATGGTGAAGCCGCCATTCTCATCCACTATCCTTATCAGGGTCTCGATGCTGCCCGCCTCATAGATATGATGACCCTTGCTGCGGGCCTTACAGAATGAAAAGGCACTATTGCGCAGACACTGTGCCTCCTTCATTATCCACATGTTTTCATACTCCAGATTCTCAGGCTTGAAAACTGGGAGCTTGCGCCAGCAGCTCTCGGCAAGATACACATAGAACTTTTCTGTGTAGAGCGGAATCTCCAATATGCCTTTACGGCTATTGTCGGAAATGGCTATGCCGGCATCTGTCTCACCACGAAGTAGGGAATCGAGCATGAAATCAGCCTTCAGTTCAAGGATGTTGAAATCTACCGATGGATAGTTTTCCCGATAGTATTTGATGAACTTGGGCAGGATATAAGGTGCAATGGTAGGTCCCACGGCGAGCGACAACTTTCCACCTATCTCTCCCTTTTCTTCCATCACTATTTCTGAGATGCGGTCTATTTCCTGCAATGCCGTTTCAGCCTGACGGATAATCTTCTTGCCTGATGCTGTGGGAGATACAGTCTTGTTGCTTCGTTCGAAGATACGGGTGTCCAGTTCTTCCTCCAGTTTCACAAGCATGGCACTGAGTGTAGGCTGCGAAATCTGACAAGCCTCTGCCGCTCTCGCAAAATTGCGAAAGCGGTTGAGTGCCACAATATATTTCAGTTGCTGTACATTCATATCGTTATTCTATTTATATCAGCCAAGTACAGGGCTTATCTTGCCTTGAGCTTGCAGATGAGTTGAGTCATGTTGCCCATCGGACAGAAAACACACCAGGTTCTAGGACGATAGAAGATGGTGAGTAGCACACCCACTATCAGCGAGGTGAGCATGATGCCATAGAGACCGAAGGCAAACTGTGCCTTCCAGGGCTCAATCTCTACTGGATATGCCCAGTGCCAGGGAACATCAAAGGTCCAGAGCAGGTGAATGGTCTGATGGAGATTCTCCGCGCCCTTTGCCACCATCACTGTGAGAATAATCATTTGGATGAAGAAGAACATGAAGAACAGCAGGAATCCATGACGAAACCATTTAGATGAGAGCCATCTTGGTGCCACCTTCTTGCGCGACCATCTCAGGGTGTTGCCTATTTGCAGGAAAAGCTGACCTCGCCCACAATAGTTGTTGCAATATCCCTTGCCGCCTCCGAAAACAGCCATGAGCAGCGGAATCATAAAACAGATGACTCCCAGCCACGCAAACACGATATTGAAGAACCCAAGGGTGAAATAGGTGGCGGATACCAGCCACAGATAATCACTCCATTTCTTGCTTTTTTGTCTTGCCATAAAAATGCTTTTAATCTGTTATCTCAATATCTTGTGCATGACTCCTGCCGGACAGTTCTTTTCACAGATGCCGCAGCCTATGCACAAATCCTCATTTACTACAGCATAACATCCCCGGAAGATGCTTACGGCATCTTTGGGACATACCTTTACGCAAACACCACATGCCACGCAGCGGTCTTGCTCGCTTTGCGCCTTGTATTTTGCCATCTGCTTTTATTGATCGGTTAGTTTTTCCAATTGGCCTTCCAGGAATTCTGCCGCATCGGCTACGCAGAGTGGGCATTCTCTTAGTATCTTACCAGTGCCCACCCCTTTGAGAAGCTTGCATTGGGTAGCCCCGTTGCGCTGCTGGAATTGGGTCATGATCTGTCGCATCGCCTTGACAGACTTAGCCTTATCCTTTGTAGCAAGGCCCAATACCATTCCTGCTCCTACTAGGGCACCGCAGGTTCCTTCCATATTACCCATTCCTGCCGCAAAGGCATTGCCCACATTTCTAAGGGTCTCTTCGTCTATACCAGTATAATCATAATAGGTACAAACCACTGCCTGGGTACAATTATGAGACCCACAACGCTTCTTTTCTGCTGCTATTTCTTTTCTTGTTTCCATCATTATTTTTGTTTTATTTAAAAATCTGGTGCAAAGTTACGGTTTTTATGATAGATAAACAAAAGTTATTGGCTATTTTATTATAGATATTTTCTATTAATAATTATATAGTCCATCTATCACCCATAAGTTTTACTCCATGGTTATAAGTGAATAATGCGTGGCAATAAGTGGTATATTTCTGTTGCCACTTAATGCCACGCATTGCCGCGCTCTTTATATGAGGGAATGAGATGAAAAGGGCGAGGGGGTGTAATAAGGAATTTACTTCTTCTTAGTCAACACATAGTGCTTGGCTATCTCGCCTTCTGGCTCATTGCCCAGTGAATCGGTCATGATGAGGCTATGCTCATCCTTCACCTTGTAGAAAGAGTTCTCGCCAGAAGATGGACGGGTAATCATTACCACGCCGTTGGCAAGCATCTTGTAGATGCCGCTGAACTCATCGTGACCATCCTTGCGGTCGATATAATCAGAAGTAAACTGATAGGTGCTGTCTGCCTTGAGCGTCAACACCGTCTTGATGCCTGGGCAGTCGGCGGCAGGAAGAGTTCCCTCGTAAGTTCCTTCTACGGCTGGCAATTTTACGCTTCCGTCTTTTTCTACCAAGGCAGAATCTTCTGTATAACTGGCATTTTCATCGTTTCCATTCTGTCCTGCTTTCTTGCTGTTGCAAGAAGCTACTGATAATGCAGCGATAACGGTTGCTGTCAAAACTAATTTCTTTTTCATATCTCTACTGCTTTTTAAGTGAATACTTTTTTTAGTGAATTCTTTTTAAAGCGAATTCTTTCGGCAAAAGTACACTTTTATTCTCTTTCTTGCAAACTTATGACTTATAATTTATGGAAAATTATAATATTTTCTTAATTGATGATGATTGGAAAAACTTCCTCTTTTCTTAATTGATGATGATGGGCACTATCTCCTCTTCGTTAGGCCAATGGGGCAGATAGAGCAGCGGGCGGGGAGTTCCCCCCAAGCCCGTCCAGTCTATCTGTTTCACAAAGTCGAAATCAGGAGGACCGAAGTCGAAACTTCTGCCATAGAGCACGATGGCTCCCCTGCCTTCATCTATCTTCCATAAACCTCCGCCGTAGGTGCATTGCTCGCCCGGAGCCAGCATGTCACGATGCAGATAGACGTGGCCGAACTTCAGTACGCCTTCTCTATTGATAATGAATTTCTGAAACATAGTTTATCTCTTTTTCTGATTGATTCTATAATGAGACTTCTTTTTCTTTCATGAGATAGAACTATTTCTTCTCCCAGAATATTCTGTCGATGAAATCATAGCGTTTCTCCATCTGGGCATCAGTCTTTACTTCTGTCTTCACGTCTATCTGAAGCACAGGGGCTACGGCCTTGCCATTGGTGGTTGGCCACTCCGGCAGCCCCAGACCGTTTGGATTTCCGGTCTTCACGAAGTTTACATAATACTGGCTGAAGATGTCGCTGATCGTATAATCTTCCGGCTGCCAGTCGAACACGCGGTTGGTTGGCAAGGTACCCATAGCATATTCTATATCGGCAGAATGAACGGCTCCCTTATCTCGTGGAGCAGGAGCTGCATCTTCCTTAGCATCTACCACGCCGCCAGCCAAAGCTGCTACCTTTCCCTTGATGGCCATTGCAGGACGAGGATGGCAATAGCGGTAGCGGTAAACGGGCTGTCCGCCGGTCAACTTATGCATGTTGCCCCATTTCCAGGTAGAATAATCCAGGAAGATATCCGAAGCCAGATTCACACCCGGCTGCTCCAACACATCCTTGTCGCTGTTGATGCCGTAGAGACGGAAGAGTTCATCGATGTTCTCTGACCCGAAGGTGGCCTTGACACCAGTCTTCAGATTCTCTACAGTAGGCTGCTTACCCATCAAAACCGACCATGGAGTCATCTCCTGATTGTTACCGCCAATGAGCAGAGGCACCTTGGTCTGTTCGCCCTTGGCGAAGACTTCCACAGGCTGCTCTTTCATAAAATAACCGTCGATATTATAGACAGGAATCGCCCTTACTCCCGCCAGTTTCATCAGTTTCTCGGCAGGAAGGGCACGAAGCTCGTTGAGATTCTTCATTCCTATGTTCTTTTTCACCTTCTTGCCCGTTTCCTTACCCATCTTCTCTGCGATTTTCTGGGCAAGCAGCACGCCTTTTTCCTCAGCTTCCTTCTGGGTAGCCATCTTCTTGAATCCCATCACCGAACCGCTGGAACCCATAGCCTGGGCAAAGAGTCCCTGGCAGAGAGGGGAAGCCATCAGGGCGCTTACTGACATGGAACCGGCCGATTCGCCCACGATGGTGATGCGGTTAGGGTCGCCGCCGAAAGCCTCGATGTTATCCTTCACCCATTGGATGGCAGCCACCTGATCCATGAATCCATAGTTGCCGGAACCCTTGTAGGATGTTTCCTTGGAGAGCTGTGGATGAGCGAAGAATCCGAAGATACCCTCACGATAGTTGGCTGTGATGGAGATGATGCCCTTGCGCGCCATAGCATCGCCCGCATATCTGGGTTCGCTTCCGCTACCAGCCATCAGTCCTCCGCCGTTGAAATAAATCAAAACCGGCAGATGCTCCTTCATGGTCTTTGCAGGAGTCCATATATTAAGGTATAGGCAATCCTCGCTGTTTGCCTTTGTGCCGAAGTTCATATCACCGAAGATAGGTTCCTGCATCGGGTTCGGTCCGAACTCCTTTGCCTCGCGGACGCCCTGCCATTTCTGGGCTGGCTGAGGAGCCTTCCAGCGGAGATTACCCACAGGAGGGGCTGCGAACGGAACGCCTTTGAAAACCGTGATGCCTGAGAGGTCTTTTCCTTCGAGGATACCTTCTGCAGTCTTTACCTGAGTCTGCGCCATCATTCCCATAGCAGGGAGCAGAAAGGCGATGGATAAAAGTAGTTTCTTCATATCGTAAATCTTTAGTTTCTTTTAATCCTATAGAATAGTTTTGTAAATCATAACCTGCATTTCTGCAATGATAATGCAAAAATAAACAAAATATCGGTAACTTATCTTGTTTACCTCAATTTTTTTTCATATTTTTGCAAATTATAAACAGAATAGCATATTGTTGAATCTTTAAACCCCTAATGATTATGATGAAAGGTTATGAACAGAAGAAGTATCCTGTAGCTACCAAGCGCTACGTGCAGTGGCTGGAGTTGGAATCTGATGAAGAGGCTATCCGCGAGTATCGCCGCCTGCATTCAGAGGGAGTGCAGTGGAAGGAAATCCGAGACGGAATTCGTCAGGTAGGTATCCTGGAGATGGAGATTTACATCTTCGGCAACCGCTTGGTGATGATTGTGGATGCTCCCGAAGATTTTGATTGGGACAAGAAAATGACAGAACTCGCCACCCTCCCTAGACAGGCAGAGTGGGAGGAAGTGGTAGGCAAGTTCCAGAAATGTGGAAAGGGTGCTACGAGTGATGAGAAGTGGCACATAATGGAGCGCATTTTTTATCTTTATGATTAAAACGGAAAATATGAAGAAAAACCTAAATGATTTCAAGCGTCTCTTGCTGACGGCTTGCTGTACTTTGGTGCTTTCGTGTGGCTGGGCAACGGTCAACGAAAAACCTTTTGTAATCCCTGAACTCAAGCAATGGAGCGGGGCAGAGGGAATGTTTACCCCATCGGGAAAATACGTGGTGAAGGGCGGAAAGAATGCCCAGAATGTGGCAAAACTCTTTGCTGCCGATTACCATGACCTGGTGGGAAAATCGCTCACACCTAAGACGGGGAAACCATCTGCCGGCGACATTGTGCTGGTGCTCCAATCTGATAAAAAATCAGCTCGGCAGCTCGGCAAGGAGGGCTATCGCCTCACCATCGGCGACGTAACTACCATCACGGCTTCTTCGGTAGAAGGACTGGTATGGGGAACCCGTACCGTGCTGCAGCTTTCAGAGCAGCAGCGCTCGGCTGGTTTCGTATTGCCTAAGGGTTCAACCCAGGATACGCCTGCCTATGGGCTGCGAGGCTTCATGATGGATTGCGGCAGAAAGTTCATCCCCATGTCTTATCTGCGATCGCTGGTCAAGATGATGTCTTATTACAAGATGAACACCCTGCAGCTTCATCTCAACGATAATGGATTCCTGCAGTTCTTCGGTAATGACTGGGCGAAGCCTCAGGCTGCCTTCCGTCTGGAATGCGACACCTATCCGGGACTCACGGCTAAGGATGGCAGCTATTCCAAGGCTGAGTTCATCGAACTCCAGAAACTGGCAGAGCAGTATGGCATCAACATCATCCCCGAGATAGATGTGCCTGCCCATTCGCTCGCCTTCACCCATTATAAGCCGGAAATCGGTTCCAAGGAATATGGCATGGATCATCTCGACCTCTTCAATCCCGAGACCTACAAGTTTGTGGATGGTCTCTTCAAGGAGTATCTGGAGGGCAAGAATCCTGTGTTCCGAGGCAAGGTGGTGCACATCGGTACCGATGAGTATTCCAATGCCAAGAAGGATGTGGTGGAGAAATTCCGCTACTTCACCGACCATTATATTAAATATGTAGAGTCGTTTGGCAAGCAGGCTGCCGTTTGGGGCGCACTTACTCATGCCAAGGGCGACACCAAGGTGAAGTCGGAGAACGTGATGATGCATTGCTGGTACAATGGTTATGCTGACCCGAAGGAGATGAAGCGCCAGGGCTACAAACTGGTGAGCATTCCTGACGGATTGGTTTACATCGTTCCGGCAGCAGGTTATTATTATGATTACCTGAATTGTCAGTATCTCTACGATTCATGGACTCCGGCGCAGATTGGCAACGAGAAGTTCGAGGAGAACGACCCGGCGATTCTCGGCGGTATGTTTGCCGTATGGAACGACCATGTGGGCAACGGCATTACGGTGAAGGATATTCACGACCGCCTGTTCCCTGCCCTGCAGACGCTGTCGGCAAAGTGCTGGACGGGTGCAGCCACCTCTTTCTCTTTTGAAGATTTCAATCGTCTTCGCCTTGCGCTCAGCGAGGCTCCTGCGGTTAACGAGGCAGCACGCTGGCAGAAGGGCAAGCAGCTCAGGATAGAGACATTGAACCCTGGTCAGACCACGGGCGAGAAAGAAGTGGGCTATGGCTATCGGGTGGAGTTCACCATCGAGGGAGCTGATGAGCTGAAGGGCACGGCGTTGTTCTCATCCGAAAATGCCACTTTCTATCTTGCCGACCCGGAAAGCGGCCAGCTTGGTTTTGCCCACGAGGGTTATCTCAACAAGTTCAACTACAGGGTAGAGAAGGGCAAGAAGGTTACTCTGGCGATTACGGGCGACAACAGGAAGACCTGTCTTTATGTAGATGGCAAGTTGCGCGAGGAGCTTGGTCCGCTCACCCTTTATGCGATGCAGCAGAAAGACCTGGCTACTTTCCAGAAGAGCGATGCTACAGCCACTCAGCCTATCGTGTATAATCCTTCGGCAAAGATGCACTATCAGCGCACGCTGGTGTTCCCACTCCAGAAGGCTGGCGAATTCAAGAGCCGGATTACGGGAGTGAAGGTGGAGCAGGAATAGTCTATAAGTGCCCATAAAAGCCCCTATTTGCTTAATCAGGTGAAAACTTCGTTAAGATAGTTGAAAAATAGGGGCTGAGGAGTACAACGTATTCAAAATTTTAGTAATTTTGCTTCAATACTACTACAGAAAAACAGCTAGCTGTATCAACTAGATGGTAATAGCAGACAATACCAGAATATTTCTGGCGTATTTCTTCAAAAATTAAAACCCATGAAGAAATGTTTAACTAAAAGCCTATGGCTTATTATTGCAGCCTTACTAGTAGTAAGTTGTAGTAAAGAAGATGGTGTGATGGATTCTTCATCACGAAGTGACAAACTGGAAGTTAGCTTCAACTTCTTTGAGAAATCTATCTCAGAAATTGAATCCAGAGCAGGTACTGATGACGTAGCGCAGGCAGCATCCCCTTGGATTACCCGTGCAGACACCGATGGGAAGAAGAACCTGAGTGAGTGCAAGCAGATTACTGAGTTGGAAGTAGCATTGTTTCCGGAAAATAAAGATACGATGTATATGGTAACCCAATTCTCTACCGACAAGAACTTCGGACAGGTGAAACTGTATGTGCCTAGAGGTAATTACAAGATGGTGGCTATCGCTGCTTCCACTGATACCCCTTCAAAAGACAACAAGGTCAGCATCAAATCAAAGACTGAGGTCGTCTTCCCGAAAAATGTGGTCACAGATATGTTTTATACCTATCAGGATATTGTCGTAAAAGATAGAGAAGAAAGCCAAAACTACGACTGCATTCTGAAACGTGGAGTAACCGAATTGCTGCTCGACAGCCGTCAGGAACCTCGTCCGGACTACATCAAGTCGTTCAAATATACGATTACCGGCAACTGCGGTAATGTCTTCAATCCATCTACGGGTCATTGCCTCAAGCAGGCAACCCTGACCAGGACATACGATGTCTCGGGCGATCGGTTAAAGGCAAAAAGATTCACTTTCAGCATCTATTTCTTCCTGGGTGAGGATGATGTTACGGATATCACGCTGACTACCCAGTCTATTGATACTGAAGATAAAGTGGCAAAAAATCTATCGTTCGAAACCGTCCACATGGTGAAAGGAAAGATGACCACCTATAAAGGTCCATTCCTCTCTACCCACTCTGCTGCATCATTCTTTATCGATTCGCCAACCATTCCAGGTTCCGGTTTCAATACCGAATTTGAATAAAAAAGCAAAAACGAAAAAGAGGGTGCGTCATAAGTCCATGACGCACCCTCTTTTTCGTTTTTACATAAATTGCCTTTATGCACTTATGACACACCTTGAATAAAATGAATGCTTTCACTCTTCTTTCATCTGTTTGTAATGCGATGGTAACATCCTTTATTATAAGAAAGAATAGAAAAGAAATGAAATGAATAAGGCTCTAATCGTATTCTCCTATTGATTACCCATTGTCTCTTCCGTCCTCTCTGCGGCTTTTTGGAAAAACGGGCGCCAGGTTCTGGCTGCAGCTGATGGGTTATACTTCCCTGGCGTGGTTGTCGAGATTCGCCATCGTTGTAGCCATTCTCGTAGCCTTCCATTGTCAGGGCAACAGGGCACTCTGGTTTTGCCGAAATGGATTTCTAAGAAAATAAGAGTGAAGCAGTCTTTGGGTCTTTGTTTTTTTTCGTCTATGGACGAAAAACTTGTTAAAAACAGAGATATTTTCGTCTTTGCACGAAAAAAATGCTATCTTTGCACAAAAAATCGAGTATGAACGAAAATATAGAATCAGTAAAGAAGTATAATCTTTGGTTTGGTAACACCATCGATTGCGGTTTTCCCCGTCCGCTTTATACCGAAAGTGTCGCTTCGTATCTTGGCAGCAAGGTGGTGAAGGTACTTACGGGACAGCGACGTGTGGGAAAAAGTTATATATTGCGTCAAACAGCCATACATCTTGTGCAGCAGGGTGTCAGTAGCAATAATATTGTCTTTATCAACCGTGAACTAACAGCGTTTGATTTTATAGAGAACTATAAAGATTTGGATAATTTTATCCGTTTGTACCGGGAGGAATTGAAACCTGAAGGACGAATTTATATCTTTATAGATGAAGTGCAGGATATTGATGGTTGGGAACGTGTAGTCAACTCGCTGTCTCAAGATTATACTGAAGATTACGAGATATTTATCACAGGTTCTAATTCTAAGATGTTCTCTGGAGAATTATCTACTCTTCTATCTGGTAGATATGTGGAATTTCACATATTCCCATTGTCTTACGAGGAATATGCGAGTATTCATCAGCTTCCTGCCGGCAGAGTGAGTTATTTGCAGTACATGGCGGATGGTGGTTATCCTGAACTTGTGCATTTCCAGTCTTCCGATGTAAAGCGTAACTATATTTCGGGATTGAAGGATACGGTATTACTGAAAGACATCATACGCAGATATACGATTCGCGATGTAAGACTGCTCGAAGATTTGTTTGCCTATCTGGTTAATAATTCTTCCAATCTTCTTTCTGTTACCAATATTACCAACTTCATAAAAAGCAAAGGACGCAAGACTTCGTATGATACAGTATCTCTATATTTGGGATATATAGAAGAAGTTTATCTTGCACATCGTGCTTTGCGCTATAATATCAAAGGGAAGGAGATTCTTTCTGGCAGTTGTAAATTCTATATGAACGATTTGTCGTTCAAGAATTATCTCTATGCCGGATTCGGATATGGAGCGGGGTATTTGTTGGAGAATCTCGTTTATCTAGATCTGTTACGGCATGGATATGATGTATATGTGGGGAGTATTAAGGATAAAGAGGTTGATTTCGTTGCCATCAAGAATGATCGTATCATCTATGTGCAAGCCACTTATATGCTTGTAGATGAGCAGACAATAGAGCGTGAATATGCTCCGTTGGAATGTATAGCAGATAACTATGAAAAAGTAGTAGTATCGCTTGACGATCTTCAGTTGCCTTCTCGCAAAGGCATTACGCATGTGAGGGCATGGGAATTATCTCAGATGTTATAGTTTCATTCCGAATAGTAGGTAGCTGCTGTTTTATCATATAAAAAGTGTACATCATTTTACTTCTAAAAGCTAAAATAATATACACTTTTTGCAAATTATCTCTTTACTTTAGAAACAGACATTGAGTCGGGCACTAAGAGCCGTGAAATCTCCATTGTCGTTTTTGATGTACTGGAACGATGGCTGAAGGGAGATGGATTCCGTTAGCTGTCTTTTCCATGTTACTTCCAACGAATATTCCGAACCCTGCTGGAAGCGGGCGTACTGGCCCGACAATCCGCATTCGTTCTTTTCGTCTTGATAGGCGCCGCCCAGTTCTGCGTATCGGTAGCAGGCATTCTGATGATGGGTATTCTCGGAATACTGCACCATGCACGAAATGTTTTTGTCGCCAGCCTTCCATACACTCTGCTCTCCGTAAATCCACCAGGCACAGGTGA
>ERZ834769.1629-NODE-1629-length-18970-cov-2.773302_pt1 | contig 18970 bp, 12 predicted proteins | sample MGYA00519690_ERZ834769 | MGnify/ENA primary metagenome ERZ834769 (study PRJEB31850, sample SAMEA3708760) | human gut metagenome | biome: human gut; feature: human-associated habitat; material: faeces | place: China | collected 2014 ... | reverse complement strand
TACGCTTTTGACGATGTGCCTTTCAGCTATATCATTAAGAAACTTGAGCTATACTATGATATAACAATCATACAAAAGAACAAGAAACTGGATCAGTATAGATTCAGTGGTAAGTTCCGTCAGCGTGATGGGGTGGAGAGCGTGCTTCAAACCTTGCAGAAAGTGTATTATTTCTCGTTTGTGAAGGATGAGGAAAACAATTGTATCACTATTCGCTAAACGGACATGGATGTAAGAAAAACATGTTTAATCTTTAATTTAATGCCGTCGCCTATGATTTAGAGAGAAGAAAATATAAAAAGACCGATAGATGTTCCCGCACCTATCGGCCCTAAGCTAACACAAAATTCCAACAAATTAAGTATTAACAAGTAAACGAAGCAAAGTTATGAAAAAAGAACCGAAATTTCTAAATGTCATGAGAATTTCAGCCTTCCTTCTTTTCCTTTGCGTATTCTCTTCATTTGCAGCCAAAACAAGTTCGCAAAATGCAAGAGTCAATATCAGTGGAAAGAATTTAACGATCGGTGAGTTTATCGATCAGGTAGAGAAACAAACGGATTATCTGTTTGTCTATAGTAAAAATGAAGTGAATACGAACGATGCCGTTTCCGTTAAGTCGGGAAATAAAACGGTCGCTCAGTATTTAAGTGAAGCATTCGGTGATTCGAATGTAAAGTATGCTTTTGAAAACGATTATATCGTTTTGACAAAGAATGCAAATCCGGTAGTAGCCCAGGAGGGTAAAACAATCTCCGGGGTTGTTAACGATGAATTTGGTCCGGTTGCCGGTGCCAATGTCATTATTAAAGGTACTACGAACGGTACAATGACAGATATGGACGGTAACTTTACGATTACCAACGTTCCGGAAGGAGCAATCCTACAGGTATCTTTTATCGGTTATCTGACAAAAGAACTTCCGGTTGGAAACCAGACTACATTTACCGTTATGCTGACGGAAGATTCGCAAGCATTGGAAGAAGTTGTAGTCGTTGGTTATGGTGTGCAACGTAAATCCGACGTAACAGGCTCCATCTCTGTAACAAAAGCAGATGAGATGTTGAAGCAGCAATCTTTTAGTGCTTTGGACGGATTGAAAGGTAAAGCATCCGGTGTTAATATTTTTTCTAACTCTGGTCAGCCGGGTGGTTCAAGCCGTGTGATGATTCGTGGTATCGGTACTATCAACTCATCTTCAGATCCATTGTATGTAGTTGATGGCGTGGTAATGGAAGATTTCAAATACCTGAATCCGAATGATATCGAACGTATCGAAGTTTTGAAGGATGCATCTTCTGCTGCTATCTATGGTGCTCGTGGTGCAAATGGTGTGATCATGGTAACAACAAAACGCGGTAAAGATGGTGAAGGTGTCTCTGTTAGCTATAGTGGTTCTGTGAGCATGGGAAAGGTAGCTAAATACATGGATGTATTGGATGCTAATGAGTTCATGCAGGCGATGAATATTGCCTATGAAAATGGACGTTTGTATGATGGTCAAGATTATGTGTTCAATCCTTCTGATCCAAATTTGTTTAATGCTGACGGGACTCCTAAATATAATACGGATTGGCAGCGTGAAGCTACCCGTACGGCCTGGTCACATAATCATCAGTTGAGTATTCAGCAGGGTGGAAAGAAATCTTCCGTAGGAGCTTTTTTGAACTATACGGACCAGCAAGGTGTGATGTTGAATACTTATATGAAACGTTTGAATGCAAAGGTGGCTTATGATGCTGATCCGCTGAGTTGGTTGTCTACCTCTGTCAATGTATTGGTGAACCATACGTGGGCAAATGAGGCACAAGAAGAAGGTGGTAATCAGGATGCTCGTCGTACAATGATCGAATTTCCATCTATATTCCCGATTTATATGCCGGACGGTAGTTATGCGAATTCAAATTCTACCTCTGATTTCTCTTTGGAAGCGATGTCAAATCCTGTACAAACATTGTTGACACAACAGCGTAATCGTTATAAAACACAGGTGTTTGGAAATGCTGCTTTGACTTTTCATTTGGCTAAAGGATTAGATTTGAAAACTCAGTTTGGGGTGGATGCTCATATTAATAGAGATCGTGATTATACACCTTCAACACTATTGAATCTGGGTTATGACCAACAGGGCGAAGCCCGTTTGTATGATAAAGATATTTTGTATTGGCAGGAAGAAACTTACCTGACATATATGAATAATTGGGGCAAACATAGATTGAACGCTATGGCAGGTCTTTCTTGGCAGCAGCGTACTGTTCGTGATAACGAAACGAAGGTACAGGGGTTTGCCGACGATTTCTTTGGCTTTGATAATATCGGTGCTGGCTCGAACCCTCAGGCTCCTACGTCTTCTTACGCTCAGTGGGCTATGAACTCTTATTTCTTAAGAGGCTCTTATACTTATAATGATCGTTATATGGCTACAGTAACTGCCCGTATCGATGGTTCTTCTAAATTTGGTAAGAATAATAAATACGCATTCTTCCCTTCTGTCGGTTTAGGCTGGTTAATTTCAAATGAAGATTTCATGAAGGACATATCCTTCATCGATCAGTTGAAGTTGCATACAAGTTTCGGTGTGACAGGTAACTCTGAAATCGGTACTTACAAATCTTTGGCAACAGTAGCCTCTGGAACTACATTATTGAACTCTGTCCGTGTTAATAACTCTTATATTTCCCGTTTGGCTAATCCTGATTTGAAATGGGAGAAAACAAATCAGTTTGATATTGGTTTCAATTTGAATTTGTTCCGTAATCGTTTGAATTTCGATGTTTCTTATTACTACAAGTTAACCACGGATTTATTGTTGGATCGCCCGGTTCCTCATTCAACCGGCTTTGACTCTGTAATTGATAATATCGGTGAAGTTTCTAACCAGGGTTTGGATTTGATGGTAAATACAGTTAATATTGATAATCCTGATTTTACCTGGTCTACGACTTTGAATATGAACTATAATAAGAATAAGATTGAGAAACTGGGTGAAAATAATGAAGATATATTGCCAGGCCCTGATTGGGTCTCAGGTTCTCAAACTATTCTGCGTGTTGGTGAATCTTTGAGTTCTTTCTGGGGATATGAAAGATTGGGTATTTATGGAGTGGATGAAGCTGAAGAAGCTGCTGCCGCTGGTAGTGCTGTCGGTAAGGCGAAACGTTCTAAAGATAAGAAAGTATTAGGTAAAGGTATTCCTGACTGGACAGGTAGTTTCATTAATACATTTCGTTATAAAAACTTTGATCTGACGCTGGATTTGCAATTTGTTATGGGGGTAGATGTCTTACAACAATTTATGCATTCGACAGAAGACCGTTTTGGTTTGACGAGTGGTTTGTCTTCTATTTTGTATGATGCATGGTCTCCTGAAAATCCGAATACATTCGTTCAGGCTATCCGTAATGCATCGTCTCCTAACAATGCAAAACAGAGTACGGAATTGGATTCACATTGGGTTTGTAATGGCTCTTATTTGCGCGCAAATCTGATCCAATTAGGTTATACATTCGATTCAAAAGTATTGAAAGCTTTGAGACTGGGTTCTTTGCGTGCTTATTTCAACGTAAATAATGCATTCCTTATTCATTCGAAAGATTTCAAGGGATATGATCCTGAAGGTACTTCACAGGGATCTAACCAGTGGGGACAGAATATGTTCTTCTTCCAATATCCGAAGCCGAGAACATTTACTCTGGGTGCTAATCTTACATTTTAATAACTTCAGAATTTAATGAAAATGAAAAAGATATTATTAGGAATCATTTGTGTCGGTTTATTGGGAGGTTCAACTTCCTGTAGCGACTTTTTGGAAGAAAAAACGAAGAGTGAATTGGATTTGGGACAAAACTTTTCAACACCTAATCATGCGCGTACGGCCGTAAATGTATTGTATCGGAACGGTGCTCCTGATCTGTATGGAAATGGTGGTGTATATATGCCGTCAAGCAGTACGATGGGAGGGTATATTTCAGGCTTGTTTGATAATGGCTATAAAGGACAGGAAGTAATTGCTTCTTATAGCCAAACGCTGACTCATACGGCCAAAAACATTGCCGGTTCAATGGATGGTGTTTGGGATGATTGTTACGAAGCGATTTCCCGTGCAAATACAGCTATCAAGTATATCCCGTCTACTCCGGGATTACAAGAAACCGAAAGAAATAATTTGTTGGCTCAGGCTAAATTTTTCCGAGCCTTCAATTACTTCTATCTGGTGAAATTCTTTGGGGATGTACCTTTAATTACAGAACCGTATGAATCATTGGAAAATTTGTATGTATCCAGAACTGCATCTGCAGAGGTATATAATCAGATTGTTGAAGATTTGACGTTTGCGGTAGATCATTTGAATGATGTCGCATTTACGGAGAATGGTTTTCGTGTAGCCAAAGGTACAGCTGAGGTTGTATTAGCAGATGTTTATCTGCAGATGAGCGGTTATCCTTTGCTAAATAACAAATATGCTGAAGCGGCTAAGGTGGCGAGAAGTATTATTAATAGCGGAAAATATGCTTTGATTCAGAATGGGAATTCTCCTGAAACAAGTGCTTATAATGTAATTCGTACGGAGGATAATACAAAAGAATATCTGTATTCGTATGAATATGAAGCAAGCATCGCTTCCAATCCGAAGGTACAGATTTGTTTGCCGGTCTCTGGTGCACAAGATAATCAATTGGCTTATTCTTTGACAAACGATGCCTATCGTCCTATAGAGGAATATCTGAATGTATATGATCCTGAAAAGGATTTGCGTATTCAGGAAAAACAATTTTTCCATACAAGCGAAATGTTGACAGACAAGAGTGGTAACTTAAGAGAATACAAATTCGTTACTTGCCCTTATATCTGGTATAACGAAGAGGCAATGACAAAGTCAGCTAAGAGTAGCAAGGATCTGGCTCTGTATCGTTACGCAGAAGTATTGTTGATTGCGGCGGAAGCGATAGCACAGAGTGAAGGAGTAACAACGGAAGCTATTGGTTATCTGGCTGATGTACGTGCACGTGCTTATACAACAACAGATCGTTCAGATATAGTTAGTTCATTAAGCAGTCTGTCTAAAGAAGCTTTTATTCAGGAAGTTTGGGTGGAACGTATGCGTGAACTTGTATTTGAGATGCGTACTTGGTCTGATATTCAGCGTACTCGTATGTATCCGGTTACATCAAAAGATGCTAAAGGAAAAGTATCTTTTGTAAATGTGATTGGAGCTAAGAATCCGTGGGGAGCCGTTTATCAGGAAAAAGACTTATTGTGGCCTATTTCTGATAATGAAATGCAACGAAATCCTTCTTTGAAACAAAATCCAGGTTTTGAATAAAGGCTTGTACCCAGATAAAAAAGGGTGGACATACCCTTGAGTATGGGGAGGTTGTTCGTCACGGGCAACCTCCCTTTTTATTGATTTTTGAGAAAAATCCACATTACTTGCTTTTACTTAAGGGGTTGTTTGACTTATCTTTGTAAGTAGAATATTAATCGTATAAATAAATATGAAGAAAAAAAGTATATGGGCTTTTGCCCTTATTGCTATGCTAACCAGCCTGGGGAGGCCTGCCGTCGCGTCAAACGGTGCTTTTGATCCGGTAGAGTATGTTAATCCTTTAATGGGGACACAATCGTCGTTCGAGCTATCGACCGGTAATACCTATCCGGCCATAGCACGTCCTTGGGGTATGAATTTCTGGACACCGCAAACCGGTAAGATGGGTGACGGATGGGGATATACCTATACCGCCAATAAGATACGCGGTTTTAAACAAACCCACCAGCCAAGCCCTTGGATCAATGATTACGGGCAGTTTGCGATCATGCCGGTTGTCGGCGCTCCTGAATTCGATCAGGACAAACGCGCCAGTTGGTTCTCCCACAAGAGTGAGATCGCAAAACCGTATTACTACGAAGTCTATCTGGCGGAACATGACGTGAAGACCGAGTTGACACCGACGGATCGTGCCGCCATGTTTCGTTTCACTTTCCCGGAAAACGAACATTCTTATGTCGTAGTGGATGCGTTTGACAAAGGTTCCTACATCAAGGTGATCCCCGGAGAAAATAAGATTATCGGCTATACGACCAAGAATAGCGGCGGTGTACCGGAAAATTTCAAGAACTATTTCGTGATCGAATTTGACAAACCTTTCACTTATGAAGCGACTTTTGCCGATGCAACATTGAAGGAAGGTGCGCGTGAGCAGGAATCCGACCATGTCGGCGCCGTTATTGGTTTCAAGACGGCAAAAGGCGAGGTCGTGCATGCGAAGGTCGCCTCTTCGTTTATCAGTTTCGAACAGGCAACCCTCAATATGAAAGAGTTGGGTTCCGACAATTTCGACACATTGGTGCAAAAAGGCAAAGATGTATGGAACAAGGAGCTGGGCAAGATCGAAGTGGAAGGCGGCACGTTGGACCAGTACCGGACATTCTATTCCTGTATGTACCGTTCGCTTCTGTTTCCCCGTAAGTTTTATGAAATAGACGCGGCAGGGAAAGTCGTGCATTATAGTCCTTACAACGGAGAAGTATTGCCGGGCTATATGTTTACGGATACCGGTTTCTGGGATACGTTCCGTAGCCTGTTCCCATTCCTGAACCTGATGTACCCGACAATGTCGAAAGAAATGCAGGAAGGTCTGATCAACACCTATAAGGAAAGCGGGTTCTTCCCCGAATGGGCAAGCCCCGGACATCGTGGTTGTATGGTGGGCAACAACTCTGCATCGGTTTTAGTGGATGCTTACGTCAAGGGTATAAAGGTGGATGATCTCGAAACTTTGTACAAAGGTTTGATCCACGGAACGGAGAATGTACATCCGACGGTTTCTTCTACCGGTCGCCTCGGACATGAATATTACAACAAATTGGGCTATGTGCCTTATGATGTGAAGATCAACGAGAATGCCGCCCGTACGTTGGAATATGCCTATAACGACTGGTGCATCTACCAGATCGCAAAAGACCTGGGACGTCCTAAAAAAGAACTTGACCTGTATGCCAAACGTGCGATGAACTATAAAAACCTGTTTGATAAGGAAACCAAGCTGATGCGTGGAAAGAATAAAGACGGCAAGTTCATGGCTCCTTTCTCGCCGTTGAAATGGGGAGATGCTTTCACGGAAGGGAATAGTTGGCATTATACATGGTCTGTTTTCCACGATCCGCAGGGATTGATCGATTTGATGGGTGGAAGAAAAGAATTCGTCACCATGCTGGATTCCGTATTTGCCGTTCCTCCCGTGTTCGACGATAGCTATTATGGACAGGTTATCCATGAGATCCGTGAAATGCAGATCATGAATATGGGAAACTATGCGCATGGCAACCAGCCGATCCAGCATATGATTTATCTTTATAACTATGCCGGTGAGCCTTGGAAAGCCCAATACTGGCTACGTCAGGTGATGAACCGCATGTACACCCCGACACCGGACGGTTATTGTGGTGACGAAGATAACGGACAGACTTCCGCCTGGTATGTATTCTCCGCTCTCGGCTTCTATCCGGTTGCTCCCGGAACAACGCAATATGTATTGGGCGCACCCTTGTTTAAGAAAGCCACCCTGCATTTCGAGAACGGCAAGAATCTGGTTATCAATGCACCGGAGAACAACGACAAGAATATCTATATCGAGTCGATGTCATTCAACGGGAAGGAGTACACCAAAAACTACCTGGAACATTTCGAATTATTGAAAGGCGGTGTCCTGGACATCAAGATGGGAGATAAGCCGAATATGGACAGAGGCGTGAATCCGGAAGATTTCCCGTATTCATTTTCAGTAAATGAGAAACAAAAGAAATAAACGATGGAGCTACTAAAGAAAATAGGAAAATTTTTATTGGGCGTCGTGATCGGAGTTGCCATCATGATGTTTGTCGACAGGTATTACGTCAAAGGCAAACGGCTGGTAGCCGATAACCTGCCGAAAGAACCGGTCGAATATGTCAATCCCTATATGGGTAACATCAGCCATCTGTTGGTCCCGACCTATCCGACCGTCCATCTGCCAAACAGCATGTTGCGTGTCTATCCCGAACGTGGGGATTTCACGGGAGACCGATTGGGAGGCTTGCCTCTCATCGTGACAAGCCATCGGGGTAGTTCGGCTTTCAACCTGAGTCCTTACCAGGGCGATGAGGCGGGGCTGAAACCGGTCATCCCGTATAGTTACGACCGGGAAAAGATCGTCCCGTACCGATATCAGGTATATTTGGACGATGCGAATATCGAGGTCGATTATGCTCCTTCCCACCAGAGTGCGGTTTATAGCCTGACGTTCGAAAAGGACGGGCCGGCTTACTTAGTGTTCAATAGCCGGAATGGAGAGTTGAAATGTGATGGAAATACGGTCAGCGGTTTCCAATATGTGGATAAGAAAACGAAGGTCTATTTATATGCCGAGACAGACAAGGCGCCGGAGCAATCCGGTGTCCTGTCCGGTGGAACCGTGAAGTACGGCCAATCGTCCGTAGAAGGCAAGGATGCCGCTCTGGCACTGGCTTTCGGTGGTCAGAAAAAGATCGGCGTCCGTTATGGAATCTCTTTTATCAGTACGGAGCAAGCCCGGAAGAACCTGGAGCGTGAAATCAACTCATACGATGTAAATGCAATCGCCCGGATCGGACGAAACGAATGGAACGACGCTTTAGGCAAGATCCAGGTAAGCGGAGGGAGCGAAAACGACAAGACCGTTTTCTATACTTCCTTGTACCGTTGTTATGAACGTCCGGTGAACCTGAGCGAAGACGGCAGATATTATAGCGCTTTCGACGGCAAGATACATGAAGACGGCGGCCATCCGTTCTATACCGACGACTGGATTTGGGATACTTACCGTGCCACCCATCCGCTCCGTATCCTGATCGATAAAGAGCGTGAGACCGATATTATCAATTCATATCTCTTGATGGCCCGGCAAATGGGAACGAACTGGATGCCGACATTCCCCGAAGTGACCGGCGATTCCCGCCGTATGAACTCCAACCATGCCGTTGCCACCGTTATCGATGCATGGCGGAAAGGCGTTCGCGGTTTCGATCTTGAAAAAGCCTACGAAGCGGCCCGCAAGGGTATCGAGGAGAAAACACTGATCCCCTGGTCGGCGGCTCCTTCCGGATGGCTGGATGAATTTTATAAGGAACATGGCTATATCCCGGCTTTGAAACCGGGTGAAAAAGAAACGGTGGCTAACGTCTCTCCGTGGGAAAAACGCCAGCCCGTCGCCGTTACCTTAGGAACGGCTTATGACGAATGGTGTCTTTCACAGATTGCGGCCGAACTGGGAAAGAAAGAGGATGCGGAATATTTCCTTGCCCGGTCTTACAACTACCGGAACCTCTTTAATCCGGAAACCCGTTTCTTCCATCCGAAGGATAAGGACGGCCGGTTTATCGAAGGAGTGGATTACCGGTATTCCGGCGGGTTGGGCGCCCGTGATTATTATGACGAGAACAACGGCTATGTTTATCGTTGGGATGTGCAACACAACATCGGCGACCTGATTTCGCTCATCGGAGGAAACGAGGCCTTTACGGCCGCCCTCGATTCGATGTTCGACACTCCTTTGGGGATGTCCAAGTGGCAATTCTATTCATTCCTGCCTGACCACACCGGCAATGTCGGCATGTTCTCGATGGCAAATGAACCGAGCCTGCATATCCCGTATCTGTATAATTATGCCGGACAGCCCTGGAAGACGCAGAAACGCATCCGCGCCCTGCTTGACCAATGGTTCCGTAACGACCTGATGGGAGTCCCCGGTGATGAAGACGGCGGCGGCATGTCTGCCTTCGTGGTGTTTAGCATGATGGGATTTTATCCGGTGACACCAGGATCTCCGACTTACAATATCGGTAGTCCGGTCTTTTCAGACGTGAAGATCGACCTCGGCGATGGTAACGTGTTCGAGATCGTCTCTGAAGGCGCTTCCTCTGATAATAAATATGTGCAATCGGCAACCTTGAATGGCGAAGAGTTGAACCAGCCCTGGTTCGACCATAGCCGGATTACCGCTGGTGGTGTCCTGTCTCTGAAGATGGGGCCGAAAGCCGATAAGGGGTGGGGGGCCGGGAGTCCGCCGCCGTCGGAGAATTAAGAATTAAGAATTAAAAAATCTTATGGGGAGGTGTGTCATACTTTGGCACACCTTCTTTTTTATTCGAGCGGTAGTGTGAACCAGAATGTAGAACCGGAACCTTTTACAGAGTCGACCCCGATTGTCCCGTTCAAGCTCTCGATGATGGTCCTGCTGATCGTCAGTCCCAAACCGGTTCCCTGCTTAAACTCGTTTATCTTGATGAAGCGTTCGAATATACGTTTACGGTCATTTTCGGAAATGCCGATCCCTGTGTCCTGCACGCTCACACGCAAGTTATTTCCTTCCCGTTTGTAGGAGATCCTGATGCTCCCTTTCTCCGTGAATTTGATTGCGTTATTTACGAAGTTTGATACGACCTGCATGACGCGTTGAGGATCTGTTTTCAACCGGATGGAAGGTTGCTCTTTATCGAATAACAACTTTACATCCGGTTTCATCTTGAGCGAGTTTGCCAAGAATACTTCTCCGCAAATCTCTTTGATATCCGTTTCGGTAATGTGATAATCGAGCGTGCCGGCTTCTATTTTCGAGAAGTCCAGGATATCGTCTATCAGATGGAGCAATAATTCATTATTTTTGTGGATGATTTCCAGGTATTCCCTTTTTTCGTCTTCGTCCGGAGTTTCGGCCACTATATCGGAGAAACCGACGATTGCGTTTAAAGGCGTACGGATTTCGTGGCTCATGTTTGCCAGGAAAGCGGACTTCAGTTTGTCTGCTTCCTTTATACGGATCAGTTCGTTGTCCCTTTCCTGTTTTTCTTTCGCCTTCCGGTAATTCTCCGTATCGTCTAAAACAATATACAGATAACCGAATAGCTTGTTTTGCAAATCTTTTAATGTAATGCCCTTAACCTGCAGGTGCTTTTCGCCATCTTTGATAGCGGATGCATAGTATTGGGTGTCTTTGACGGAATGGAAATCATAGTCTAATGTGAAAGTGACATCTTCTCCGTTTCTCAGTTTATGATTGACCCATTCCGGTATATTCGGATTTTGGAACATATTGACGCCGACCGCACTTTCGCGTGTCGTACCGAATATTTCCAGATCGGCGTCGTTCAGGTCGAGCAGGTTTCCGTCGATGTCATATAGCTCGACTCCTAAGGAAAGCTTTTCGAAGATAATACGGAATTTGGCTTCGCTTTTAAGCATCAGGTTTGCCGAATGCTCCATGATATGCTGGGCATGTTCCCGCTCGATCGCTATGGATACGATATCGGCCAATACCCGCAGGTTTTCGATATCGAGGGCGTTCCAGTTCGAATATTTCTTGACAGAGTCCAGGCCGATAAAACCGTACACCTTTCCTTCGCTCGAAACCGGAAGGACCAGAAGCGAGAGGACGTCTTGAAGTTCCAGCAGATGTTGTTCGGCCGCCGCAACCGGAGGCATTTTAGCCGTGTCATAGATGATAATGTCTTTCCCGGCCTTGATCTGCTCTATCCACCAGGGGATATCGTCTTTCGATAACTGCCTTAACAGATCTTCACGCATCGAAATAATGCCTTCGGAGGTCACTTCGTGGGTAAAATCGACAATAGAACTTTGCTCGTCGAAGATTCCGATATACACACGGTCTACATCGAAGAAATGCAGGATATGCAACAATGCTTTGTCTATGACGGCTTCATCATTGGTGCTGAGTAAAAGGGAAAGGACATCCGATATCGTTTTGCGTAAAACAATCATATTGACCATCATTTTGTTCGGGCTGGAGATGGAATCATTCTCGGCCTGTACCATTTTCAGCCGTTCAATTTCAGATATCAGGTCTTCCCTTGAATAGTGTGCATATTTATCCATAAGTAAAATAATATGAGGTGCAAAATTTCGTTTTGCAAATGTAAAGATAATTATTGATATTCAGGGAAAATAAAAATATTAATCCGGCCCGTTCGGGGATGGGCAAAGGTTTATTGAATACCGGCCATTCCATGTATGGAAAATAGTCGTATATTTGTGTACGTTATGGAGAAAAAAGAACTTAAGATAAACGCCGATAAGACAAGCTGGTATGTGCTGTATACCGCTCCCAGGGCGGAAAAACAGGTGAGGGACCGGATCGATGCGCTTGGAATCGAGTGCTGGCTTCCGCTTCATCGTGCACCCAGGGTTTGGTCTGACCGTGTCAAGATCGTGGAGTTGCCATTATTCAACTCTTATCTGTTTGTGCGGTGTACCGACCCGGAGTTAAGAGACCTGGTCCGGGTGTATGGCGTGGCCCGTATCGTCTATTATAATGGAAAACCGGCCGTTGTCCGCCAGAAAGAGATCGACGCCATCCGGGAATTTCTCGACCGGGCGTCCGAACATGCTTTATGCCCCGGCGAAGAGGTCGAAATCCTTTGCGGGGCCATGAAGCATGTTTCCGGTAAAGTGAAGAAGATCAAAAAGAACCACCTGGTCCTTTACCTCGAACAATTGGGGGCTACCGTCTGTGTCAAGCTGGACGACGTCGCCAGGGTGGACCGGTTAAAGTAGTTGCCGGTAGATATAATCCAGGTCGACATGTTCCCTGACCAAAGCCGCCAACTTGTCGTATTGTTCTTCTTTGAATGCGGCATAGTCGAAGGAGGCGCTTTCCGTTTCTTTATCAAACCCGGCGGCCAGGTTGTCCAGGACTTCCGCGTTGTCCAGTATTCCGTGCATATAGCTGCCCCAGCACGTGTTATCCAGGTAATAACCGTCCGTCCGCCCGTCGTCGAGGATGGCTACCGGGCTTTCGGGAGCGTCGCCAAGCAGGGTCGTCCGCCCCATGTGTATCTCGTAGCCGTGGCAATGTCGAGACGCACGGCCGTGCGTCTCGACAACGCGTTGTGCGGGCAGAAAGGCGAAGGTGCTTTGGCGGGTTACTTTCTCCGGTTCGATGATCGTGCATTGCGGCAACAGGCCCAGTCCGGGGACGGCGGGCAGGTTACCCTCGATAGCGTCCGGATCTTCGAGCCGTGCCCCCATCATCTGATACCCTCCGCAGATGCCGATGACCTTTTTTCCGTTTTTGTGGGCGCGGATAATCGCTTCGGCGATGCCGCCCGCCCGCAGGCTTTGAAGGTCTGAAAGCGTGTTCTTGGAACCGGGGATCAGGATGATATCCGCTTTTTCTATCTCGTCGATGTTGTTCGTATAATAGGCATTGAAACGGGGGTCCATATCCAGCACGTCGAAGTCGGTGAAATTAGACATCCGTTTCAGCAAGATGATCGCCACATTGATCTTTCCGTCCCGGTAAGTGTTGTGTTTCATATCGAGGGCGACCGAGTCCTCTTCTTCGATCTTGATGTCGCGGAACCAGGGGACCACACCTACTACCGGCACACCGGTCAAGTCCTCGAGGATCTTCCTGCCGTCGTCAAAAAGAGAGGCGTCTCCCCTGAATTTGTTGATAATGATTCCTTTCATCAAAGCTCTTTCTTCCGGCTTCAGAAGGGCGATTGTCCCGTAGACAGACCCGAAAACGCCGCCCCGGTCTATGTCGGCAACCAAGAAGGTCGCCGCTCCGGCCTGCCCGGCCATCCGCATGTTGGTGATGTCGCGCTCACGCAGGTTCAGTTCGGAAATGCTGCCCGCCCCTTCCAGCACGATCGGGCTATAGCGGCTTTCCAGGCGGCGGAAGGCTTCGACCGCTTCTTTGAACAACTCCTCTTTCCTGTTCTGCATGCCGAAATAGTCCCGTGCCGACATGTTCCCGACCGGCCGGCCGTTCAAGACGACCTGGGAGCTTTTGTCGTTCGTCGGTTTCAGCAACACCGGGTTCATATCCGTGTGCGGAGCGATCCCGCAGGCTTCGGCCTGTACCACCTGCGCACGTCCCATTTCTCCGCCTTCGGGAGTGGAGTAGGAGTTGAGCGACATGTTTTGCGCCTTGAACGGCGCCGGATGATATCCGTCTTGTTTGAATATACGGCAGAAAGCCGCGTTGATGACGCTTTTGCCTGCATCGGAACAAGTCCCGACAAACATGATCGGTTTCAGGCGCTTGTTCATCCCCGTACCTCCATCCTCATGACATAATCGTTCATGTAGTAGCCGTTCCCGATATGGAAATCACGGGTTGCATGTTCGTGGAACCCCATGTGCTTGTAGAAACCTACGGCGGGGTTGTGGCGGTTTACGTTCAGCTCGATCGTGAAAGGGCCCGGATGGACCGTTTTCAGGTAAGCGACCCCCTGTTCGATGATGAAACGCCCGATCCCCTTCCCGTGCAAGGAAGGCAAAGAATAGATTTTCTGGAATTCATACAAATCCTTTTCTACGGTTTCGATGGACAGGTAGCCCGAAGGGACGCCGTCGGCATAGGCGATGAAGAACTGGTGGTGAAGCTCGTCCATCTGCCTTTGGAGGCTCTCGGGGCTGTACATCATTTCGAACATGTAATCCAGTTGTTTGCTGGAAAGGATGGAACCATAGGTCGGCTCCCAGATTCGGGAAGCCAAGCCACGGATCAGGGGGCAGTCTGCGGGGGTTGCTTTTATGATGGAGAACATGATTTTATGAATTTTTCTTTTGAGGCAAAGATAAGGCGCATGCCGCCGTTTTCCAAAAAGGGGAGGGGATTAGGGCGTGAAAATTTGTTAAAATAGGGCATAAAAGCGGAAAACACTGTTTCTCCCGGCGTAAAGCATAGTTTTGCGGGATGCAGAGCCGTGTTTCGCCTCTCCTCCCCCCTGGGATCCCCTTCCGGCATGTCCGGTGTGACATGTGACAATATGACGATATGACAATTAGCTATTTGGGTTGAAAGAAGACCTATAAGATAGTTATTATATATATAATAAAATTCTTTATTAGGTCTTTTTGGACGTATGTGACGGTTTTTGTTATTGTCATATTGTCATATTGTCATATTGTCACATTGTAACGCTTTTACCGGCCGGGATTTATGCCCACCGATATGTTAACACTAATATTAACAAATTTTTGCGCCTTAAGCCCCCCCTTTTTTTGGAGTTCGGAGACAGGATGGCGTATATTTGCGATATGAAAAGAAAACGGCGGAGCATTGTTGTTTATTCAAAGAAAAGAATAACTTTGTAGGCGTTTAATACTTACATGGGACAACTTAAAAAAATATATAGAAATGGATACAAAGATTCAGGAACTGACCGACAAGATCTACAAAGAAGGAGTAGAGAAAGGCAACGAAGAAGCAGGGCGGATCATTGCCGATGCAAATGCTCGGAAACAGGCCGTTTTGGCTGAAGCAGAAGCGGAGGCGAAGCGTATTGTGGCCCAGGCAGAAAAGCAGGCCGCCGAGTTGAAAAAGAATACGGAAGCCGAGTTGAAATTGTTTGCCGCCCAATCTGTCGAAGCGCCGAAGAGCGAAGTGGTAAACCTCATTACCGGGAAAATCACCTCCTCCAATGTGAAAGCGATCGTTTCTGATACTGCATTTATGCAGAAAGTGATTTTAGAAATGGCAAAGGAGTGGGTGGTGAAGGAAGCGATTACGATCCGGACGGCCGATGCCGATGCCCTTACCAAATATTTTGAAGCCAATGCCAAAAGCCTCCTGGATGGTGGCGTGAAGATCGAAAAAGTAAGCGGACACGATGCCTCTTTCACGATCGTTCCGGCCGACGGTTCGTATAAAGTAAGTTTCGGAGAAGACGAGTTTGTCGCTTTCTTCAAAGAATTCCTTCGTCCCGGGTTGGTAGAAATGCTGTTCTGATATGGGTAAGTATTATTGCTTAATCGCAGGACTCCCCAATATCGCGCTCGACGATAGCAAACTGGCCTATTCCATCTGTGGATTCAGACAGGAACTGGACGGCATATTGACGAAAGCCGATAAGAAGCTGATCGATCTGTTCTTCCTCAAATTCGACAATAAGAACCTGATCGCCCATGCCGAACAACCGGATCGCGATCCGGACCCGCGGGGATACATAACGTATGACGAGTTCAACGCCCTCTACAAAGCGTTGAAGGAAGAAGAAAAGCCACCCAAGAATGACCGGATGCCCCCTTATTTCAAGGAGTTTTTCGAAGCCTACCTCGAAGCGCAAAGAAAAGAAGGCAAAACGGAAATCCCGTGGGAAGACCGCCTGGCAGCCCTCTATTATGCGTATGCCATGAAAAATCCGAATAAGTTCGTCAGCGATTGGTTCGAGTTGAACTTGAATATCAACAATATGCTGACGGCTATCACTTGCCGTAAACATGGCCTCGACAAATCCGGGTATATCGTCGGGGATAATGAAGTCGCCCAGGCGCTCCGCACATCCAACGCCCGTGATTTCGGGTTGGGAGACACGGTGGATTATTTGCCCGACCTCGGGCGTATTGCTGAAGAAACGGATTTGATGGCACGCGAGAAGAAGGTGGACCTCTTGAAGTGGGAATGGCTCGAAGAGCATACATTCTTCAAGCCTTTCGACATAGAGAGCGTATTCGCTTATCTGCTCAAGTTGGAAATGATCGAGCGCTGGGTAACGCTCGATAAGGCGACCGGCGAAAAGACTTTCCGTAAGATCGTCGGAGCGATGAAGAAAGGGAGCGAGCATGCCCTGGAAGAATTTGGAAAATTAAAAATGAAGAATTAAAAATTAAAAAATAAAAGAGTTAAGGATAAAGGAGTAAGGAATTTTCAAGGATTGAGTTCGACGCACAATCTTGATTTTTTAATTTTTAATTCTTAATTCTTAATTAATTAAACGTTATGGCTACGAAAGGAATTGTAAAAGGAATCGTCTCCAACCTTGTTACCGTAGAGGTGGATGGACCGGTTTCCCAAAATGAGATCTGTTACATTTCCGTAGGAGGCGTGAAGCTGATGGCGGAAGTTATTAAGGTAATAGGCAAGAATGCTTTTGTACAGGTATTTGAGAGCACCCGCGGTATGCGGGTGGGCGACGAAGCCGAGTTTGAAGGACACATGTTGGAGGTTACGTTGGGACCGGGTATGTTGTCACGCAACTACGATGGTTTGCAGAACGACCTCGACAAGATGGAAGGCGTTTTCCTCAGACGTGGAGAATATACGTTCCCGTTGGACAATGATAAGTTGTGGGATTTCAAGCCTCTTGCCCGGGTGGGCGACAAGGTGGCGGCCGGTGACTGGCTGGGCGAAGTGGACGAAAACTTCCAGCCCCATAAGATCATGGTCCCTTTTACCTTCAAGGGCGAATATACGGTGAAGAGCCTGAAAGAAGCAGGACAATATACCATAAGCGAAGTGATAGCCGTCCTGACGGACGAAGCCGGTAAAGATGTGGAGGTGACGATGATGCAACGCTGGCCGGTAAAACGTGCCATCACCTGTTACAAAGAGAAACCGCGTCCTTACAAGCTGCTCGAAACGGGTGTCCGTACGATCGATACGGTGAACCCGATCGTGGAAGGCGGTACGGGATTTATCCCCGGGCCGTTCGGAACCGGAAAGACCGTGCTCCAGCACGCCATCTCCAAACAGGCGGAGGCCGATATCGTGATCATTGCCGCCTGTGGTGAACGTGCGAACGAGGTGGTGGAAATCTTTACCGAGTTCCCGGAACTGGTCGACCCGCATACGGGCCGCAAGTTGATGGAGCGTACCATCATTATCGCCAATACGTCAAACATGCCCGTGGCTGCCCGTGAGGCATCCGTGTACACGGCCATGACAATCGCCGAGTATTACCGTAGCATGGGGTTGAAGGTGCTTTTGATGGCCGACTCGACTTCCCGTTGGGCACAGGCCTTGCGTGAGATGTCCAACCGCCTGGAGGAACTTCCCGGACCGGATGCTTTCCCGATGGACTTGTCCGCAATCGTGGCTAACTTCTATGCACGTGCCGGATATGTACATTTGAATAATGGTGAAACGGGTTCCGTGACCTTCATCGGTACGGTATCGCCTGCCGGCGGTAACCTGAAAGAGCCCGTGACGGAAAATACGAAGAAGGTCGCCCGTTGTTTCTACGCCTTGGAGCAGGAACGTGCCGACCGTAAACGTTATCCGGCCGTGAACCCGATCGATAGTTATTCCAAATATCTGGAATATCCCGAATTCCAGGAATATATTGCGGGGCATATCTCTCCGGCCTGGATCGACAAGGTGAACGAGATCAAGACCCGCATGTTGCGCGGTAAGGAAATTTCCGAACAGATCAACATCCTCGGTGACGACGGCGTACCGGTGGAATATCACGTGATTTTCTGGAAATCGGAACTGATCGACTTCGTGATCCTGCAACAGGATGCGTTCGATGCGATCGATGCGGTAACCCCGCTCGCGCGCCAGGAGTTCATGCTGGACAAGGTGGTGAAAATTTGCCATACCGAGTTCAAGTTCGCCACCTTCCTCGAAGTAATGGAATACTTTAAGAAGATGATCAACATCTTCAAGCAAATGAACTATTCCGAATATGAGAGCGAACAGTTCAAGAAGTTTAACGACCAACTTGACGCACTGCTTGCAGAGCGCGAAGATAAATAATAGAGCGTATGGCAACAAAAGCATTTCAAAAGATATATACAAAGATTACCCAGATTACAAAAGCTACCTGTTCGCTGAAAGCAACGGGAGTAGGGTATGACGAGTTGGCCTCTGTCGACGGCAAGCTGGCTCAGGTGGTAAAGATCATCGGCGACGAAGTGACCTTGCAGGTCTTCTCCGGAACGGAAGGCATCCGTACGAATGCCGAAGTCGTATTCATGGGAAAGGCTCCTTCGTTGAATTGGCCGGCCGTTTCTTCAATGCGTATGGCGACCCGATCGATGGCGGTCCCGTTCCCGAGGGCAAGGATGTCGAAATCGGCGGCCCGTCCGTGAACCCGGTACGCCGCCAGCAACCCTCCGAGTTGATCGCTACGGGTATTGCCGGTATCGACCTGAACAATACGCTGCTAACCGGACAGAAGATCCCGTTCTTCGCCGACCCCGACCAAC
>ERZ834769.1611-NODE-1611-length-19115-cov-3.664113_pt1 | contig 19115 bp, 36 predicted proteins | sample MGYA00519690_ERZ834769 | MGnify/ENA primary metagenome ERZ834769 (study PRJEB31850, sample SAMEA3708760) | human gut metagenome | biome: human gut; feature: human-associated habitat; material: faeces | place: China | collected 2014 ... | reverse complement strand
ATACAATGTGAGTACACATTAGTACAATACCAACAATATAGAAACTAAAGTTAAATTGGTTTTATGTCCACCTTCTATATACTTATCATTGTTTGATAAGTGTGGTTATGAGTTGGGAGTTCAAGATATTAGTTCTTTTTCGGATAGAACTATTACTGGAGAAATTGAAGCTAGTCAAGTAAAGAGTCTAGGGGCAACATATGTTATTATTGGACATAGCGAAAGAAGAATATATAAACATGAAATAAATATAGATTTTATAAATAAGATAAATAACGCTATAGAAAATAATCTTAATGTTATATATTGTATTGGAGAAACATTAAGTGAAAAAGAAAATGGAAGTACATTTGAAATACTTGAAAAAGAAATAAGTGAAGTATTAAATAATGTAGAATTAAAAAATATTATGATTGCTTATGAACCTGTGTGGGCGATTGGTACAGGTAAAGTTCCTGAAGTATCGGAAATAAAAGAAAATATAAGTTTTATAAATGATATAATTTATGAAAAATATGAAACTAAATTAGATATACTTTATGGTGGAAGTGTTAATGATGAAAATATTGGAGAGTTATCTCGTATTAAAGGTTTAACTGGTTTTTTAGTTGGTGGATCATCATTGGATGTTAATAAGGTTAAAAGTATGATTTTAGAAATGGAGAAGTAATTCTTCTTTTTTTGGGAATAAATGATTTTCAGCAAAAAATGTCAAGAGTTTACAACGGTTGACAACATTCGACAAAAGTTTTTGTAGCATTTTAACTTTTAGTGACTTATAATGGAGATGTAGGGAAGAAATATTTATACTTTGAAAGGAAAAAGAAACACAATGAATAAACAAGTTAAGGTGGTTGTCGTAGATGATAACGAAGCAGTGATAAGAAGTGTTAAGGAGTACTTTAGAAATAGTGAAATAATTTCTGTTATCGGGGGTTTTACTAATGGAAAGGACGCTTTAAATTATTTATTACAAAATCCGGATCAATATGATCTGTTAATGTTAGATTTGATACTAACACAATTTGATGGAATTAGAATTTTAGAAGAATTAAAAAATCATAATATAAATAAGAAAATAATGGTTTTATCAAGTTTTAAGGACGATTTTACTATGAGAAGAGTTCAAGCTTTGGGAGCAAATTATTTTATGCTTAAACCAGTAGATATGGATATTGTTAATAGTAGAATTATGGATTTAGTTTCCCATAAAGATGAAATGAATCTTGTTAAAGCCAATAAGATAGAAATAGAAGTAAGTACATTGTTACATGATTTAGGTATACCTAGTCATGTTAGAGGCTATCAATATATAAGAGAAGGAGTTATGTTATTGTATGCTAATGATGGTGTTACATCATTAGTTACTAAAGAAATATATCCGAAGATTGCTAATAAATATCAAACTACATCTTCGAGAGTTGAAAGAGCTATTAGACATGCTATTGAAATAAGTTGGACAAGAGGAGATATTAAACTTATGGAAGATATATTTGGAAATAGTGTGGATTTTGATAGAAGTAGACCAACAAATTCTGAGTTTTTATCAACTTTAGCTGATAGATTTAAATTAAATACTAAAGAATTAATTGCTTAAAGTTCTGTTTTTATGCAGAGCTTTTTTGTTGAAATTTAATTTTTGTTGTGCTATTATTTTATTGAAGGTGAAACATGAAAAAGATATTAACTATTATATTAGATGGTTTTGGAATTCGTGATGAAGAAAAAGGAAATGCTATTAAACAAGCTCATATGAATAATTTTAATGAGTTATGGAGTAAATATCCTCATGCTCTTTTAGGTGCTAGTGAAGAAGCGGTAGGCCTTGCACCTGGTCAAGCTGGTAATAGTGAAGTTGGTCATATGACTATTGGTGCTGGAAGACTTCTTAAACAAAATGAAGTATTGGTAAATGATTTTTTGCTATCACCAGATATGGAAAATAAAAATGTCATTAAATTGATTGAAAATAAAGAAAAAGATATACATATTATGGGACTTTGTAGTGATGGTAATATTCATGCTGGTGTAGATGATTTTGTTAATGTGTATAAATTTTTAGTTAATAATGATTTTAGAAAAATTCATTTTCATTTAATAACTGATGGTAGGGATACTGGTGTTCATGATGCTATGAAATATATTAATATTATAAAGGATGTTATTAAACAATATGGTGTTGGGGATATTACAAGCATTTGTGGTAGATTTTATGCAATGGATAGAGATGAAAATTGGGATAGAACAAAAGCATATTATGATTTAGTGACATTAGGTAAAGGCTTGAGTTCAATAAATATAGAAAAGTCTATAGAAGGTAGTTATGAAAAGGGAATAACAGATGAATTTATAAAGCCTATTATATGTAGTAAGAACACTATTAAAAATGGTGATATTATTATGTGGATGAATTATAGAGCTGATAGAGCAAAACAAATATTATCTGCTTTTGCTAATTGGAGTTCTTTTGAAGGCTTTAGTGTTTCTAATATGAAGGATACTCTTATATTTAGTTTTTTACCTGTTGATAAGAAAATTAAAACTTATAATTTAATTGAACCCACAACTGTTAAAAATTCACTAGGGTTGTATTTAAGTGAACTTGATTTTACTCAGGCTAGAATTGCTGAAAGTGAAAAGTTTCCTCATGTAACTTATTTCTTTGATGGTGGTGTTGATGGCAAGATTAAGGGATGTGATAAATATCATATTCCATCACCAAGTGTTGCTACATATGATTTAAAACCTGAGATGAGTTGTATTGAAGTTACTAAAAGAGTAGTTTTATCAATGAAAAATGATTATGATTTTATTTTAGTTAATTTTGCTAATCCTGATATGGTTGGTCATACCGGAGTTATGGAAGCTGCAGTAAATGCTTGTAGCGCTGTTGATATTTGTCTTGGAAAAATACTTGAAAAAGCTGAAGAAAATTTTTATAAAGTTATTATCTTGGCTGATCATGGTAATGCTGATACAATGATTAATGAAGATGGTAGTGTTTGTACTACTCATACAACTAGTAAAGTGCCATTTATAATTTGCGATGATAAAGTTAAAATAAAAAAAGAAGGAACTCTTGTTAATGTTGCACCGACGATTTTAGATTATATGGATATAGCAATACCAAAGGAAATGGAAGGTACAGAATCATTGTTGATAAGTGATTAGGTATATATATAATAATGTTATAAAATCAGTTCTTAACAAAATGTAAATTAAGAACTTTTTTAGTTTACAAATTTTTTTTGAAGAAAATGCACTTTTTTGCTTGATTTTTCATAGAATTTAATGTTATAATTATAGTCGTATGACTGCGGAGATGTGCGAGGTTACCGATACACTAGGACGAGTTGGTAGTAAAATAGTGTGATTGGAGAACTTGTATGGAGTATGTCTATACTAGATATAGGCGAAAGGAGGACATGAAATAATGTCAAAAGATAAAGTTAGAATTAATTTGAAAGCGTATGATCATCAATTACTTGATGTTGCTGCTGGAAAAATTGTTGAAACTGTTAAAAGAACTGGCGGCGAAATTTCTGGACCTGTTCCACTACCAACAGAAATTGAAAAAGTTACAGTATTAAGAGCAGTTCACAAATATAAAGATGCAAGGGAACAATTCGAAAGAAGAACTCATAAGAGACTTATCGATATTAAAAACCCAAGCAAAGAAACTGTTGATGCATTACAACACTTAGACATACCTAGTGGTGTTGATGTAAATATCAAATTATAAGAAAAGGAAGGAAGAAAATTATGAAAGGAATCTTAGGACGCAAAGTTGGAATGACTCAAGTATTTACTAAGGAAGGTAAGTTAATTCCTGTTACAGTTATTGAAACTGAACCTAACGTAGTAATGCAAGTTAAAACTGTTGAAAATAATGGTTATAACGCAATTCAACTTGGTGTATTCGAAAAGAAAGAAAAACAAGCAACTAGACCAGAAATGGGAAATGCTAAAAAAGCAAATACTACTCCTAAGCGCTACTTAAAAGAAATAAGAGATGTAGAATCAACTTATAATATTGGTGATACAATTTCTGCTTCAGTATTTAGCGTTGGAGAAATTGTTGATGTAACAGGTACAACTAAAGGGAAAGGTTTCCAAGGTGTTATTAAACGTCATAACCAATCTCGTGGGCCAATGACTCATGGTTCTCATTATCACAGAAGGCCAGGATCACTTGGTACTATGTTACCAAAAAGAGTTTTGAAAGGTAAAAAATTAGCTGGACACATGGGTGTTGATGCAGTTACTATTCAAAACTTAGAAATCATCGAAGTAAACGATGCAGAAAACTATATTTTAGTTAGTGGAAATGTTCCAGGTGCAAAAAATTCTTTAGTATTAATTAAGACTGCTGTTAAAAATAGCAGAAAGGAAGATCCAAAAGAAATTCTAACTTTTGTAGAAGAAACTGTTGTTGATGAAGTTGTTGAGACTCCAGAAGTAGCAGAAGAAGTTACTGAAGTGGTAGAAGAAGTAAAAGATACTAAAGAAGAAACTAAGGAAGAAAGTAAGTAATACTTGCTTAGAAAGGAATTAAAATGACAAAGATAAGTGTTAAGAACCTTAATGGTGAAAAAGTAAAAGATTTAACATTAAATGATAGTATCTTTAAAATTGAAGTAAATGATGACGCTTTAAAGAAAATGATTCGTTTACAATTAGATGCTACTCGTCAAGGAACAAGAAAAACTAAAAATAGAAGTGAAGTTTCTGGTGGGGGAAGAAAACCATGGAAACAAAAAGGAACTGGTAGAGCTCGTCAAGGTAGTATAAGAGCTACTCAATGGGTTGGTGGCGGAGTACCATTTGGTGTTGGTAACCGTGACTTTAGTTTCAAAATTAATAAGAAAGAAAGAGTGCTTGCATTAAAGAGTGCTTTATCTCTAAAAGTATTAGAAAAAGCTTTAGTAGTTGTTGATAACTTCAATATGGAAAGTACTAAAACTAAAGATGCATTAAAAATGTTGGATGCATTAAAATTAGAAGATAAAGTATTATTTGTTACAAGTGATGATGCTGCAAATCTTTATTTAGCAACAAGAAATTTACCAAATTGTTTAGTTATATATGCTGAAGAAGTAAATGTATATGATTTAGTAAATGCTGATGTAGTTGTTATGGATGAAGCTGCAGTAAACAAATTAGAGGAGGTGCTTAAATAATGAGACATTATTCTGATATTATTATTGCACCAGTTATTACTGAAAAATCTATGGCTGAAAGACAAAATGGTGTTTATACATTTAAAGTAGCTAAAGATGCTGATAAAACAGAAATTAAGAAAGCTATCGAAGAAGCTTTTAAGGTTAGTGTAGTTAATGTTAATACATTAAATACAAAATCTAAAAGAAGAAGAGTTGGAAAATATACTGGAAGAACTAAAACTTATAAAAAAGCTATTGTTACTTTAGCTGAAGGCTCTTCAATAGAAATATAGTAGGGAGGAAAAAAATATGGCTATAAAACATTATAAACCAACGACTAATGGTCGTCGTGGAATGAGTACACTAGCAAATGAAGAAATTACAGCTTCAACTCCTACTAAATCGCTTTTAGCTAGTAAGAGTAAAACTGGTGGAAGAAATAATCAAGGTAAAATGACAGTTCGTCACATTGGTGGTGGAGCTAAAAGAAAATACCGTGTTATTGATTATAAAAGAAATAAAGTTGGTGTTACTGGACGTGTTGCAACAATCGAATACGATCCAAATAGAAATGCTAACATTACTTTAATTAATTATAAAGATGGAGAAAAAAGATATATTATTGCACCAAATGGATTAAAAGTTGGTATGATTATTGAAAATGGTGAATCTGCTGATATCAAAGTTGGTAATTCATTACCTTTAAAAAATATTCCAGTTGGTACAATGGTTCATTGTATTGAACTACAACCTGGTAAAGGTGCTGAAATGTGTAGAAGTGCTGGAGCTGGAGCTCAAATACTTGGACGTGAAGGTAAATATGTAATGCTTCGTTTACAATCTGGGGAAACAAGACTTGTTCTAGGAACTTGTATTGCAACTATTGGGGTTGTTGGAAATGAAGATTACAAACTAGTTAATTTAGGTAAAGCTGGTAGAAAACGTCATATGGGTATTAGACCTACAAACCGTGGATCTGTTATGAACCCTAACGATCACCCTCATGGTGGTGGAGAAGGTCGTGCACCTATCGGACGTAAGAGCCCAATGACACCTTGGGGTAAACCTGCACTTGGTGTTAAGACTCGTAAGAGCAAAAAGAAAAGTGAAAAGCTAATAGTTAGTAGAAAGGCTAAGAAATAGGAGGAAAAATGGCAAGAAGTTTAAAAAAAGGACCTTATGTTGAAAAATCACTTATGAAAAAGGTTCAAGAAATGAATAAAGGAACTAAGAAAACAGTTATTAAAACTTGGTCAAGAAGATCTACTATTTTTCCTGACTTTGTTGGTCATACTATAGCTGTTCATAATGGAAAAGATTTTATTCCAGTTTATATAACTGAAGACATGGTTGGACATAAATTAGGAGAATTTTCACAAACTCGTAAATTTACAGGCCATGCAGGTAATAAGTAGGAGGTAACATGGAAGCATACGCAATTCATAAAAATGCTTTAATTAAGCCAAGACTTGCTAGAATGACAATGGACTTAATTAGAGGAAAAGATGTTGAAACTGCTAGAGGCATATTAGAAAATACTAATACTAAAGCTAGTAGATTAATTCTTAAAGTTTTAAATTCAGCTGTTGCAAACGCTGTTAATAATAATGGCGCTAATGAATCTGAACTTAGAATTAGTGAATGTTACATTAATCCAGGACCTGTTTATAAAAGAATTAAATTTGCAAGTCGTGGAAATGTAGACCGCCATGATAAGAGAAGTAGTCACATTACTGTTAAAGTAACTGATGAAGCGAAGGGAGTTAAGTAATAATGGGACAAAAAGTAAATCCTATAGGATACAGACTTGGTGTTAATAAAACTTGGCAAAGTAAATGGTATTCTAAAGATAATTATCAAGAATATTTAATTAATGATATTAAAATCAGAGAATATTTAGAAAAGAATCTTAAAGAAGCTGCCATTGCAAGTGTTATTATTGAAAGAAGAAAAAATAAATGTGAAGTTAGTATCTATACTGCTAAACCTGGTGTTATCATCGGTCGTGGTGGCGAAGATATTGAAAAACTAAGAAAGAAATTATCTAAATTAGTTGGAGAAGAAATTTTTGTTAATATAGTTGAAGAAAAGAATCCAGATTTAAATGCTTCACTTGTTGCTCAAAATATAGCTAGTCAAATAGCTGCAAGAGCACCATTTAGATCAGCTCAAAAAAGAGCTATTAGAAATGTAATGAAGGCTGGAGCTAAAGGATGTAAAACTGCAGTTTCAGGTAGACTTGGCGGAGCTGAGATGGCTAGAACTGAAGGATATACTGAAGGAACTGTGCCTCTACATACTATAAGAGCTGATGTTGATTATGCCATAGCTGAAGCTGATACAACTTATGGTAAGATTGGGGTTAAAGTTTGGATTTATAAAGACGAAATTCTTCCTGCAAAGAAAAATCTGAAGGGAGCTGATAAACATGTTGATGCCAAAAAGAACTAAATATCGTAAAAGTCATAGAGTAAGTTATGATGGAAAAGCTAAAGGTAATACAGAACTTCATTTTGGAGAATATGGACTTCAAGCTTTAGAAGGCGGATGGATTAGTGCTCGTCAAATTGAAGCAGCTCGTATTGCAATGACTCGTTATATGAAACGTGGTGGAAAAGTTTTTATTAACATATTCCCACATATGCCTAGAACTAAAAAACCTCTAGAAACTAGACAAGGTAAAGGTAAAGGTTCAGTAGATGAATGGGTAGCAGTTGTTAAAAATGGTAAGATTATGTTTGAGGTAAGTGGTGTTTCTGAAGAAATAGCTCGTGAAGCACTAAGACTTGCATCACATAAATTATCTGTTAAAACAAAATTTATAAAAAAAGAAGAAGTAAAGGATGGTGATTCTCTTGGAAATTAAGGAACTAAGAAAGTTATCTACAGAAGATTTAGTTAAAAAAATCAAAGATACAAAGGAAGAATTATTTACAAAGAGAATGCAACACGCAAATGGTACACTTGAAAAACCAGTTGAACTTAAAGTATTAAGAAGAGATGTTGCAAGAATGAAAACTATTCTTAAAGAAAGAGAAATTGATGGAGGTAATAAATAATGACAGAAAAGAAACAAGAATTAATTGGTAAAGTTGTTAGTGCATCTAATAACAAAACTATAACTGTTAATGTTGAAACATCAAAAAGTCATCCTTTGTATAAGAAAAATGTTAAATATTCAAAGAAATATGCTGCTCATGATGAATTAAATCAAGCAAAAGTAGGAGATACAGTAAAGATTAGAATGACTAGACCATTATCTAAGACTAAAAGATATGAACTAGTAGAAATTTTAACTAAAGCTGTTATCCTTTAGGAGGTATTATTATGGTAATGCAAGAAAGTAGACTTAAAGTTGCCGATAACTCTGGGGCTAGAGAACTTTTAGTTATTAGAGTTCTTGGTGGATCAAAAGTTAAATATGGTAATATCGGGGATGTTGTTGTTGGAACAGTTAAAAAAGCTATTCCTAACAGTCCAGTTAAAAAAGGTAAAGTTGTTAAAGCCGTAATCGTTAGAAGCGTTGAAGGTGTTAGAAGAAGCGATGGTTCTTATATCAAATTTGATGATAATGCATGTGTACTTATTAAAGATGATAAATCACCAATTGGTACTCGTGTTTTAGGACCTGTTGCTAGAGAGTTAAGAGAAAAAGATTATATGAAGATTGTTTCTCTTGCTTCAGAAGTATTATAGGAGGCAAAAATGAAAGTAAAAGTTGGAGATACTGTTAAAGTAATTGCTGGTGCTGATAAAGGTAAAACTGGTAAAGTTATTAAAACATTAAAGACTGAGGCTAGAGTTGTTGTTGAAGGTGTACATATTGTTAAAAAACATAGTAAACCAACAAGTATGAATGACAAAGGTGGAATATTTGAAATTGAAGCTCCTATACATGTTTCTAATGTAAAGGTTATTGATGAAAAAGAAGCTAAAGCTTCTAAAACAAAAGAAAAAGTAGAAGAAAAAGCGGAAAAGAAAGCTAAAACTTCTAAGAAAGTGAGTAAGTAGTTATGAGTAATTTTAGAAAATTATATGATGAAAAAATTGTTCCTGAATTAATGAAAGAACATAATTATACTACTATTATGGCTGTTCCAAAACTCGAAAAAATTGTTATCAACATGGGTGTTGGAGAAGGTAGTAAAGATGAAAAATTTATTACTGCAGCTGTTAAAGATCTAGAAGCTATTAGTGGTCAAAAGTGCGTTGTAACAAAAGCTCGTAAATCAATTGCTGGTTTCAAATTAAGAGAAGGTCAACCTGTTGGTGTTAAAGTAACACTTAGAGGTGAAAATATGTATAATTTCTTTGAAAAATTAGTTAAAATTGGGCTTCCTCGTGTTAGAGATTTCCGTGGAGTTTCAGGACATGCTTTTGATGGAAAAGGAAATTATACAATTGGAATTAAAGAACAATTAATATTCCCAGAAATTGAATATGATGAAGTGTTAAAGGTGCGTGGAATGGATATTATATTCGTTACTACTGCAAAGAGCAATGAAGAAGCTAAAAGTTTATTAAAAGGCTTTGGAATGCCTTTCAAGAATTAAGGAGGCACTATGGCAAAGAAAAGTATGATTGTTAAAAATCAAAGAGCACCTAAATTTTCAACTCGTGCTTACACAAGATGTAATCGTTGTGGAAGACCTCACGGGGTACTTAGAAAATATGGAATTTGCAGAATTTGTTTTAGAGAACTTGCAAATGAAGGTAAATTACCAGGTGTAAAGAAATCTAGTTGGTAGAAGGAGGAAAATTATGTTTGTACAAGATAAAATAGCAGATATGTTAACTCGTATTCGTAATGCTAATCAAATGAGATATGCAACTGTTGAAGTTATTGGTACTAAAATGACTTTAGGTATTGCTGAGATACTTAAAAAAGAAGGCTATATTGCTGATTATGTATATGAAAAAAATACAAATGGTGATAAATTAACTTTAACATTAAAATATGGTCCTAAAAAAGAAAGAGTTATTGTTGGACTTAAAAGAATTAGTAAATCTGGTTTAAGAGTTTATGCTAAAGTGGATGAAATTCCTCGAGTTCTAAACGGACTAGGTATTGCTATAATCTCAACTTCTGAAGGTCTAATGACTGATAAAGAAGCTAGAGCTAAAGGGTTAGGAGGCGAAGTTCTTGCCTATATATGGTAAGTTATTATGAGTAGAATAGGTGAAAGAAAATTAGTTATTCCTGACGGTGTAACAGTTAATGTTGATGGTACTTTAGTTACAGTTAAAGGACCTAAAGGTGAACTTAATTTAGAAGTAAGTAAACTTGTTAGTGTTGTAGTAGAAGATGGTGTTGTTTTAACTAAACAAATTAAACCAAATAAAGAAGCAAATGTAATGCAAGGTACTACAAATTCATTAATTAGTAATATGATAACAGGTGTTTCTAAAGGATATGATAAAGGTTTAGAAGCAGTTGGTGTAGGTTATAGATTCCAAGTTAGTGGTAATAAAATTACTATTAATGCTGGATATTCTCATCCAGTTGTTATGGAAGCACCAAAAGAATTATCAGTAACTAGTGAAAGTAATACAGAAATTACTATTCATGGTATTGATAAACAAAAAGTATCTGAATTTGCGGCTAATGTTCGTAAGGTAAGAGAACCAGAACCTTATAAAGGTAAAGGTATTCGTTACAAAGGTGAAAAAGTTCGTCGTAAAGAAGGAAAGAAAGCGGCATAGGGAGGAGTTAAAGTATGATTAAAAAAGAAGCAAATAATAAGGCTCGTGTAAGACGTCATGCAAGAGTTCGTAAAACTATTAGTGGTACAAAAGAAGTGCCAAGATTAAATGTATTTAGATCTAATAAAGGTATTTATGCTCAAGTTATTGATGATGTAACTAAGACTACCCTTGCTAGTTCTTCAAATTTAGAATTGAAAATTGCTAATGGAGGTAATATTGAAGCAGCTAAAGCTGTTGGAAAAGATGTTGCTGAAAAATGCAAAAAATTAAAAATTAAAAAAGTCGTATTTGACCGTGGTGGATATCAATATCATGGTAGAGTAGAAGCTTTAGCAGATGCTGCTAGAGAAGCTGGACTAGAATTTTAAGGAGGGTAGCATGAGAAAAGACGATAAAAGACAAGAAAAGAAAAATTTATTAGAAGAAAAAGTTATTTCTATTACTAGAGTAACAAAAGTTACTTCAGGTGGTAGACATTTCCGTTTCTGTGCTACTGTTGCAGTTGGTAACCGTAAAGGTTTAGTTGGTATTGGTAGTGGAAAAGCTAATGAAGTTCCAGAAGCTATCAAAAAAGCTTTACAAGCTGCTAATAAAAATGTATGTAAAGTTGCACTTAGTCAAGGAAGAACTATTCCTCATGAAGCAGAAGCTAAAGTGGGTAGAGCTGTAGTTTTAGTTAAACCTGCTAAAGAAGGACGTGGAATCATTGCTGGTGGTGCTGCTCGTGCAGTATTAGAACTAGCTGGAGTTAAGGATATAGTTGCTAAGTCTCTAGGAGCAAATACTCAAGTTAATGTTGCTAAAGCTACTTTAGAAGCATTAAAGAGTCAAAGAACTCCAGAACATATAGCTGAACTTCGCGGCAAGAAAGTTGAGGAATTATAATATGAGATTAGAAAATTTACCAAAGACTAAAGAAATGAAAGCCTCTAAAAGAGTAGGTAGAGGTCCAGGATCTGGAATGGGTAAAACATCTACTCGTGGAGAAAATGGTCAAAAATCAAGAAGTGGTGCATCAATCAAGGCTTGGTTCCAAGGTGGTCAAACTCCATTATATAGAAGAATTCCTATTAGAGGTTTTAATAATAAACAATTTGAAACTAAATTTGCTATTATTAATTTAAGTGATTTAGATAAATTCTTTAATGATGGAGATGTTGTTACTCCAGAAGTATTAAAAGAAAGAAAAATAATTAAAAAACAACTTAATGGAGTTAAAGTATTAGGTAATGGAGAACTTACTAAAAAGTTAACCGTTAAAGCTAATAGATTCTCTACTAAAGCTGTTACAAAAATTGAAAATATTGGTGGCAAAGCTGAGGTGATTTAGATGTTCCGAGGCTTTTCACAGTTATTTAATAAAGCTAATAAGGATTTAAGAAAAAGAATATATATTACATTATTTTGTTTAGGTTTGTTTGCTTTAGGGTCATCCGTAACCATCCCTTGGGCAACACAAATTTATCAAGACTTAGGTTTTTTAGAAATCTTTAATATTATGAGTGGTGGTGGACTTAGAAGTTTTTCTATATTTGCACTAGGGGTTTCTCCTTATATTACTGCATCTATTATTACTCAATTATTACAAATGGACATTATTCCTTACTTTAAAGATTTAAAAGATCAAGGCTATACTGGAAGACAAAAAATTAATAAGATAAATCGTTATATGGGTATTATAATTGGTTTTTTCCAAGCTTATGTATTATGTATTGCTTATATGGGTAGTGCTAGTGTATTTGTTCAACTTAAAACTGCTTTAGTTATGACTGCAGGTACAGCATTCTGTTTATGGATGGGTGACCAAATTACTAATAAAGGTATTGGTAATGGACAATCAATGTTAATTATGGCAGGTATTATCCTAAGTATGCCAAGTATATTTACTGGTGCATATTATGGATTTGTAACAAGTGGAACATATGAAACTGCATTAGGTATTTTCTTCTTTTGTTTATTTATCCTTGTATATATCTTAATTATTGTAGGTATTATTTGGATACAACTAGCAGAAAGAAGAATACCAATTCAATATGCTAATAAATCAACAAGTGCATATGGAGCTCAAAACAGTTTTTTACCAATTAAATTAAATTCAGCTGGTGTTATGCCTGTAATATTTGCATCAATTCTTACAACTATACCAGCAACAATTGTTGCTTTAACTAAGAATCAAAATGCAATAGATTTTGTAAATAAATATATCCTTTATAATACACCAACAGGTTTTGTATTATATATAATATTAATATTATTCTTTGGATATTTTTATACATTTATGGTTATGAATCCAGATGAAATGAGTAAGAACTTAAATGAACGTGGAGGTTACATCCCTGGTATAAGACCTGGCGAAGACACTAGTAATTATATTAGTAATTCAATGGGTAAACTTACATTAGTGGGTAGTATATTCCTTGTAATACTTGCAGCTATTCCAATTATCTTCTCATTAATATTTGGTTTATCAAGTCAAGTTACAATCGGAGGAACAGGAATGTTAATCGTTGTAGGTGTTGCAATTGAAACATATAAACAAATGGAAAGTAGTTTAGTAAGTAGAAGTTATACTGCTAAAAGAAAGAGATTAAGATAATATGAAAAATATAATATTTATAGCTCCTCCCGCAGCGGGTAAAGGAACTCAAAGTACAATGTTAAAAGAAAATTATGGTTATAATCACTTATCAACTGGTGATATGCTAAGAGAAGTAATTTCTTCAGGTACAGAATTTGGGTTACAAGTTAAAAATATTATTGATCGTGGAGAATTAGTTAGTGATGATATAATTATTAATTTAATTAATGATAAACTTGCTAAGATAGATGGAAAACCATTTATATTGGATGGTTTTCCTCGAACTCTTAATCAAGCTAAATCTTTAGATAATATGTTAGATAAAGATTATGAAGTAATATATTTAGATTTAAGTGAAGAAGAAGCAATTGATAGAATTCTTGGAAGACTTACATGTAGTTGTGGAAAGTCATATAATCTAAATGTAGATAATTTAAAACCAAAAGTTGAAGGTATTTGTGATGGATGTGGAAAAGAATTAGTTAAAAGAAATGATGATAATGTTGATTCTTTTAAAGTAAGATATAAAACATTTTTAGATAATACAAAACCTTTGATGGAATATTATGAAGATAGAAATAAACTTCATAAAATAAATGTTAATAGAAATGTAGAAGATATCTTTAAAGATATTGTGGATGTTTGTAATGATTAGTATTAAAAGTGATAGAGAAATAGAATTAATGAGGATTGCTGGTAAGTATTTGAGTGATACGTTTAAATATATTGAAAAATATATAAAAACAGGTGTTACTACAAAAAGATTAGATACATTAATTCATGATTATATTATAAGTATTGGATGTGTTCCATCTTGTTTAGGTTATGAAGGATATCCAGCAACTGCTTGTATATCAATTAATGATGAAGTAGTTCATGGAATACCTAAAGGACGTAAAATAAAGAATGGTGATATAGTTTCGATAGATTTAGTTTTAAGTTATAAAGGATATCATGCTGATGCTACGAGAACCTTTATTGTTGGTAATGTAAGTGATGAGGTTAGAAATTTGGTTAAAGATACTAAAGATGCTTTCTATGCTGGTGTAAAAAAAGTAAAAGAAGGCGCTAGAATAAAAGATATAAGTCGTGCAATTGAAGATTATGCTCATGCTCATGGTTTATCAGTAGTTGAAGAATTATGTGGTCATGGTATAGGACTAGAAATGCATGAAGATCCGGATGTACCAAATTTTGATGATAATAATCGAACAAGACTTAAAGCGGGTATGGTAATAGCAATAGAACCAATGCTTAATTTAGGTAGTAAAGATGTAGCATTATTAGATGATGATTGGACCGTTGTAACAAAAGATGGTAAACCATCTTCTCACTATGAAAATACAGTTCTAGTTACAAAAGATGGATATGAAATATTAACAGGAGATTAAAATATGGGAAAAAAAGATAAGATTGAAGTAGAAGGAAAAGTTACTGAAGTATTAAAGGGTAGTGATTACCTTGTTGAACTTAGTAATGGACACACTGTAAAGGCCTACGTTTCTGGTAAAATGCGTATGAATATGATTCGTATTTTACCAGGTGATAAAGTTACAGTGGAACTTTCACCATACGATTTAACACGTGGGATTATAAAATGGAATAATAGATAAGGAGAGAAATTATGAAAGTTAGACCATCAGTTAAAAAGATTTGCAAAAAATGTAAAATCATAAGAAGAAAAGGAAAAGTTAGGGTTATTTGTGAAAACCCTAAACATAAACAAGTACAAGGTTAAGGAGGATAATAAATGGCAAGAATTAAAAATATTGAATTACCAGGAGAAAAACATACTTGTATAGGACTTACTGCAATTTATGGTATTGGTAGAAATTTAGCAAAAACTATTTGTGAAAACGTAGAAGTTGATCCAGCTAAGAAAATTAAAGATTTAACTGAAGAAGAAATTGCAAAACTTCGTAAAGAAATTGATAATTATACTGTTGAAGGTGATCTTAGACGTGATGTTCAATTGAGTATTAAAAACAAAATGGAAATAAATTGCTATGAAGGTATTAGACACAAAAAAGGATTACCTGTAAGAGGACAAAGAACTAGTAGAAATGCTAAGACTCGTAAAGGTAGAGGAAAAGTTGTAGCTAATAAGAAAAAGGTCGGAAAGTAGGGTGTTAATATATGGCATATAATAGAAGAAAAAGAAAAGTAAAGAAAAATATTCCTGAAGCTGTTGCTCACATTCATTCAACTTATAATAATACTATTGTTACTATAAGTGATAAAGATGGTAACGCTATTAGTTGGTCATCAGCTGGTAGAATTGGTTATAAAGGAAGCAAAAAGAAAACTCCATTTGCTGCTGGTTTAACTAGTGAAGCTGCTGCAGCTGCTGCAGTTGATGCTGGAGTTAAAAAAGTTGATGTATTTGTTAAAGGTCTAGGACCAGGAAGAGAAAATGCAATTAGATCACTTCAAACTGCAGGACTTGAAATTACAAGTATTACAGATGAAACACCAATTCCTCACAATGGATGTCGTCCACCAAAAAGACCAAGAAACTAATAAAGGAAAGGAACGTGTACTATGATAAAATTTGAAAAACCAGACTATAAAATTACTGAATATCAAGAAAATAATCATTATGCTAAATTTGAAATTGAACCTTTAGAAAGAGGTTTTGGTACTACGATTGGTAATGCAATGAGAAGAGTACTTTTATCAAGTTTACCAGGAAGTGCTGTTACATCTATTAAAATTGATGGTGTACTTCATGAATTTCAAAAAATTGAAGGTGTAGTAGAAGATGTAACAACTATTGTGTTAAATATTAAAAATTTAGTTGTTAAAAATCATTCTAATGGAGAAAAAGTTATAAGACTTACTAAATCAGTTGAAGGACCTGTACTTGCTTCAGATATTGAAAAAGATGCAGATATTGATATTATGAATCCTGATTTTGTTATTTGTAACTTAGTTGCTGGAGGAAAAATTAATATTGAAATGACTGTTAATAATGGTCGTGGATTTACATCATCTGCTCAAAATAAAGCAAATTTAGAACAAAATGTTGCAGGTGTTATAGCAATTGATTCAAATTATTCACCAATTGAAGTAGTTAAATATGAAGTTATGGCTACTCGTGTTGGTCAAGATGAATCTTATGATAAATTAGTTATGGAAGTAACTACTAATGGATCTATGACTCCAGAAGAAGCTATGGCTCTTGGTGCTAAGATATTAATTGAACATTTCTCAATAATCTCAGATTTAAATTCAATTAGTAATATTGCTAATATAATGCAAGAAAAGAAAATTGATACAATGACTAAGACTTTGGAAACTCCAATTGAAGAAGTTGAATTTTCAGTAAGAGCTTATAATTGTTTAAAAAGAGCTGGTATTCATACCGTTCAAGATTTAGTTAACAAAAAAGAAGTAGAAGTTACTAAGATCAGAAACTTAGGAAAGAAATCTTTAAAAGAAGTTATTGATAAAGTTGCTGAATTAGGACTTACATTTAAGGAGTAGAATATGAAATATAGAAAATTAGGAAGAGAAACTAGAATTAGAAGAAGTATTTTAGCTGGACTTACTAAAGATGTTATTATGAATGGATATGTTGTTACTACTGAAGCTAGAGCTAAAGAAGTAAGAAAATTTGTTGATAAAATGATTACTTACGGTAAAGATGGTTCACTTGTAGCTCGTAGAAAAGCACTTGCATTCTTACATAATGATAAAGATGTTACATCAAAAGTATTTAATGAACTTGCTAAAACTTATGAAACTAGAAATGGTGGATATACTAGAATAATTAAACTTAAAGAACGTCGTGGAGACGATGCTCTAGAAGTTAGATTAGAATTAGTTTAATTAATGAAACAACTAGTCGATTGATTAGTTGTTTTTTTGATGTAATACAAAAAGTTTTGCGGTTACAACCGCAAAACTTTCAATTAATTGTATAAAATAATAAAACATTCTCATAATATAGGTGGAGGATATTTATATATGAAAGATAAAGAATGTAATTGTTGTGAAGATGCTAAATTTGGGGTAGCTTATATTGACCCCGAATCTGGTCTATTATGTAGTAAAATTGATACAGGTATGAAATTACCTAAAGGAAAAAAGGTGTTAGCTCCGAGAATTTGTACTAAGTGTGGAAATACTGAATGGAAAACTATTGATAATTAAGGGCACGTTAAGTGCTTTTAATTTGGCAATAAAAAATGACCGAATGAAATGTCAGAAAATGACCGAATGAAATATTATGGAAATGATAATGTAATTATAGATACTGAAACAATATCTTCATATTTAAATGCTTTTGATAGACTATTTTTACTTGATAACGACGAACCTTTTTCTGTAAATGTTAGATCTAGTATTAGGGTAAAGAAAAATGAAAAAAAGACATTTTATAGATTTATCTTTGACGTGTACATTATTGAATTTATCAGAAGATAAATTAATATATGATTTAAATACTTTTGGTTTTATTTTTGAATCATTAGTGGAAAGAGACTTGAAAATATATGCTGATTCTTTTGGTGCTAAAAATTATCATTATCAAGATTATGATAATAAAGAAATTGATCATGTTATAGAACTTGAAGATGGTTCTTGGTGTGCTTTTGAAATTAAATTGGGAACTAATAAAATTGAGGAAGCTGCTAAAAATCTTATAGAAATAAAGAAATCTATTGAAAAAGCCGGTGGAAATGCTCCTAAAATATTGTGTGTTATTTGTGGTCTTACAAACGCTGCATATATTAGACCCGATGGAGTTTATGTAGTACCTATAACAGCATTGAAAAATTAAATTGAAGGCTGCTTATGTAGTCTTTTTATTTTTGAATATACATAAAGTGGGTCCGCTTTTCGCCAAAATGTTGGCTTTCCCCTTATTTTATGGTATCTATTGTATATAGATAGGATTGATGTATTATGAAAAGAAAATTTTATAATGAACTATTCAAGTCTAAACTTTCTATTAGAATTAGTCATAATAACTTTTCTTTAAATGGTAATGTAAAAGATATTCCTTTGTATGCTTTATTTTGTCTAAAAGATTTATAAAAATTTAATGCTTTATTTGTGGATTTATTAATGTGTGATTTGGATTAAAAAAATAAAAGTCTTAGTAGATAGGTTGCAAAAATATTTTGCTGTGTGATATAATAAATTAGAATAAAAGGAGAAGATAAATATGGCTAAGAAAAAATTATTGTTTTTTTCTATTTTCATAATAATTATATTAGTATTTGTATTAACTATTTATAATATTATATATAAAAATAATAATATTTATTTAAATAATAAAGATGAAGCCCCTAATTTTATAAGTATTATGCTTGAAGAAACTGCAAGTTCTGGTGAGTATAAAGTTTCAAAAAGTAATAAATGGCCTAGTAAAGGATATGTTTTTAATAAAGAGATGTCTTATTGTAATTATGGAAGTACATTAACATGGAATGAAAATGATAACTCTGTATCTGTAAATATAAATAAAACTGATAAATGCTATGTTTATTTTGATATATATGTACCAACTTTAGTAGAATATGTAAAATCACAATATACCGGAACTCAAGGAGAAAATGGATTATATTATCATGATAGCACATTAGCAAACGGTGCAGGAGATAATAGCTATAGATATGCAGGAGCAAGTGATAGCGTAAATAATTATATTTGTTTAGGTTCAG
>ERZ834769.1592-NODE-1592-length-19269-cov-97.924170_pt1 | contig 19269 bp, 19 predicted proteins | sample MGYA00519690_ERZ834769 | MGnify/ENA primary metagenome ERZ834769 (study PRJEB31850, sample SAMEA3708760) | human gut metagenome | biome: human gut; feature: human-associated habitat; material: faeces | place: China | collected 2014 ... | reverse complement strand
CCGCTCTACACGGTTTTGCAGACCGTTACCTAACCGCTCGGTTAAGACACCTTGTGTAGAATAATCATTTCTGATTTGCGAGTGCAAAGGTACTACTTTTTATTGGTTCTACCAAATTTTTATGCAACTTTTTTAATTAAAACAATCACTTTCTTTGTATCTTGCTCATAATGAACGGGTTCTGAAATGCTTTATTTTTTGTCTGGTTTCCTCGCTGCATGACAGTAAAAGTAGTTTTAGCAGCTCTTTTTATGAGAGCTACTCTTGTTCTTTCCGCTGAGTAGCCTCTTTCTTTTTATTCTTTTGGCATTTCTCAACGAACGGGCAACCTGAACATTGATAGTTTTTACACTCTCGTGCTTGTTTGATGGAGCTGTAGATACAAATGGCGGCATACGTGACGCATGCCGCCAATATGATTGCTATGATGATATACTGTATCATAAGCATAGGTAAATTAACATAATACTAACCTACTGCGTTATAACCATTGGTTGAGTTTTTGCGCATGATGTCGCGGATGTTCATCTCCTTGAAACCCTCTGCGCGTTTCTGCTCTTCAAGCTCTTTCTCTTCCTCGATATCCTTTTCTGAACGGGTGAAAGTGAAAGCCTTGTACTTAAATTCTGCAATCGCCCAACCTACGAGGCCCACAGCGATCAATGCAACAAATCCAATTAATGCGTTCATTTCTCTTTATATTATAATAATGTATAAACTGAATTAATAATCATCGTCGGCTACGTCTTCTGCATCATCAAGACCGAGGTTCTCCGGGTCTTCGAAGGTAGTACGGTAGCTTTCCTCAGTAAGCTTGTCGTCATCGAATGCATCGTCATCCTCATCTGGATCGTTGTAGTGATCCTCGATTTCTGGTGCATCCTCGTCTTCATCCTCGTCTGGGTCGAGCAGGTCGTCGTTGCGTTTCAAATCATTCTCATCATCGAATCTCATGCGAACCTTTTCTACCTTTGGCTTCTCCTTGGCAAAGATTGCTTCTACCCAAGAACCTTTTGGTACCACGAGCACCTCGTAGTCATCAGCGAGTTTCTTCTCGTAAAGACCACCCGGCTTTTTCAGGCGGTCAGCAGGAAGAGTAGTTGTGCTGATGTCGAAATTACTTTCGATGATGTCCTGGATGCTCTGAGGCAGACTCTCCCAGCCACCACCAAAGTTGCGCTCCAAGAGTTCGATGAGCTTATTGGCGGTGATGTGACTTACATTTTCGTAAGTAAGATCAGTAACACGCATGATAGGGCGCTTTTTGATGGCATACTTTTCCTTCTTGTCGTTGATGCGGAAAGTGCCAATCTTGAAGCCGCGTGCCATCAGCTTGTCAATCACTTCAGGACGGTCTACCGTCACTGGTTCCATTTCGAATGCGCTTCGGATCACTGCAATATACTTGTTCTGGTAATCCTTGAGGTCAGCATCCTTTTCTGCTGCTTCCCAAAGACGGAACACATCGTTCTCCTGCAATTCCCAAATGCTACTTTTAGTAACATTCTTCAGTGTTAATATTTTATCTTTATTCATCTTCAATTGTGTTTGTGTGTGCAAAAGTAAGTACTTCTTTTTATATATCCAAATTTTCTTGCTGTTTTTTTGTGTTTTTGGTCACTTTTTTATTTGGAATTCGATTTTTTTCATTACCTTTGCACGTACTATGAGTGAACCATTAGCTGAAAGAATGAGACCTCACACGCTTGCTGACTATGTAGGACAGCAGCATTTGGTAGGTGAGGGGGCCGTGCTGCGCAAGATGATTGATGCAGGGCGCATATCCTCTTTTATCCTCTGGGGACCCCCTGGAGTGGGCAAGACTACCCTTGCTCAAATCGTGGCACAGACCATCAAGGTGCCGTTCTTCACCCTCTCTGCGGTGACCAGTGGCGTAAAGGATGTCCGCGAGGTGATAGAAAGAGCAAAGAGTGGTAGATTCTTTAATTCGGCTTCTCCTATATTGTTTATTGATGAAATTCACCGTTTCTCCAAGAGTCAGCAGGATTCGCTTTTGGGTGCGGTAGAGAAGGGTATTGTTACGCTGATAGGTGCTACCACCGAGAATCCTTCATTCGAGGTGATTCGGCCGCTGTTGTCCAGATGTCAGCTCTATGTTCTCAAACCGCTTGAAAAGGCTGATCTTGAAGGGCTTCTGCATCGTGCCATTACGCAGGATGTAGAACTCAGAGAAAAGAATATTAAGTTGGAAGAGACGGGCGCGCTGCTGCGATATAGTGGTGGAGATGCCCGCAAACTGCTCAATATTCTGGAATTGGTGGTAGAATCTGCCGGATCTTCAGAGATTGTGATTACCGACAAGATGGTAGAAGAGCAGTTGCAACAGAATCCGCTGGCTTACGATAAACAGGGTGATATGCATTATGATATTATCTCAGCCTTTATCAAGAGTATTCGCGGAAGCGATCCCGATGCTGCGCTCTATTGGATGGCGAGGATGATAGAAGGAGGAGAAGACCCGCAGTTTATAGCCCGTAGGGTTGTGATTAGTGCCTCTGAGGATGTGGGACTTGCCAATCCGAATGCACTCCTGCTTGCCAATGCTGCCTTCGATACGGTGATGAAGATAGGGTGGCCCGAAGCGCGTATCGCCCTTGCTGAGGCTGTGGTGTATCTTGCCACGAGTCCGAAGAGCAACAGTGCTTATCTGGGCATTAATGATGCGCTGGCTACTGTACGGCAAACGGGTAATCTGCCAGTTCCGCTGCACATCCGCAATGCTCCTACCAAACTGATGAAAGATTTGGGCTATCATGACGGATATAAGTATCCTCACGATTATCCTGGACATTTCACTGAGCAGCAGTATCTGCCAGACGAACTGAAGGATGCCCGCTTCTGGCATGCGCAGCATTCGCCTTCCGAGGAGCGCCTCTACAACTGGATGGTTACCTGTTGGGGAGAAAGATTCAAGAATTAGTGATTTAGAATAGATATATAGATAATTAGAAATTGATATTTAGAACAACTAACTGATACGAGAAAATGATGATACATGGCGATCCTGAATTCGTGCTCACGCTTCATAGTGTGATAGAATTCATCGGAACATTTGCTTTTGCCCTTTCGGGCATTCGCCTGGCAGCAAGTAAGCACTATGATTGGCTGGGCGGTTTTGTTTGTGGTGTGGCTGTAGCCATAGGTGGTGGAACCATACGAGATGTGATGCTTGGTGTGCGTCCGTTTTGGATGTTGAGTCCTATCTACTTGATTTGTACGCTGTTTGCGCAGTTGGTAGTGATTGCTTGCCACCGCTATCTTAAGCGTCTTGACAATACCTGGTTTCTGTTTGATACCTTGGGCTTGGCGCTTTTCAATATTGCGGGCATCCAGAAGTCGCTCGAATGTGGTTTCTCTTTTTGGGTAGCCATCATCATGGGCTGTATCACGGGTGCTGCAGGCGGTGTTATCCGCGATGTGCTTCTTAATGAAGAGCCGGTCATCTTCCGAAAGGAGATTTATGCGATGGCTTGTGTCGCCGGTGGTTTGGCTTATTGGGGATTGAGCTATCTGGGTGTGAGCCTCTATATTACGGTGATTGTAGCTTTCAGTGTGGTCTGCGCCATCCGATTGCTGGCTGTAAGATACCATATTTCACTCCCGAAGCTGAGGGATGAAGAACAATCTGTAGAATGAAAAGGAAAAAATGAAATTGATAAATAACAGATAACAGATGAAAAGACTGAAAGCGATTTTGATGCTCGTTGTTGCAATGATACTGATGTCGTCGGCAACAATGAAGGCTCAGAACAAACGAGAGTTTCGTGGAGCCTGGATACAGTGCGTTAACGGACAGTATCTGGGCAAGAGTACGCAGCAGATCCAGGCGATGCTTACCAAACAGCTTGATGAACTGCAGAAGGATGGCGTGAATGCGATAATCTTTCAGGTTCGAGCCGAGTGTGATGCTCTGTATAAGAGTGATTTAGAGCCTTGGAGCAAGTTCCTTACGGGGGTGCAGGGAAAGGCTCCTTCTCCTTATTGGGATCCGTTGCAGTGGATGATAGAGCAGTGTCATAATCGTGGCATGGAGCTTCATGCCTGGATTAATCCTTATCGTGCCAAGCATAGCGTAACTTCCTATGAGCAGGTTTCACCGAAGAATATCGTGAAGAGGCGTCCTGATCTCTGTTTTCAGTATGGCAAGCTGACGCTGTTGAACCCTGGGTTGCAGGCTGCAGCCGACTATATTTGCGAGGTGGCTGTGGACATTGTAAGCCGATATGATGTTGATGGATTCCATATTGATGATTATTTCTATCCATATCCAGAGGCCGGACGTCAGATTCCTGATCAGCAGCTCTTCCGCCAGCAGTCGCGCGGCATGCGAAACATAGGTGATTGGCGCCGTGATAACGTGAGCCGGTTTGTAAAGCAGCTCAGCGAATCCATTCATGCCGTTAAGCCTTGGGTCAAGTTTGGTGTTTCTCCATTCGGCATCTACCGCAACAAGCGTACCGATCCTAATGGTTCAGAAACTTTCGGCCTCCAGAATTATGATGATCTTTATGCAGATGTATTGCTTTGGGTGAATAATGGTTGGATAGACTATTGTGTGCCTCAGATTTATTGGGAGATAGGCAATCGTGCTGCCGATTACAAGACGCTCATAACCTGGTGGAATAAGCATGCTGGCAACCGCCCATTATATATAGGTGAAGATATAGAGCGTACAGCCAAGTTTGCTGATCCAGTCAATCCGCGCAGTCATCAGTTGCCTGCCAAGCACCGTTTGCATCAGCAGATGAATAATGTGAAGGGCACTGTGCTCTGGTATGCGCAGACTGCTGCCGATAATGTAGGTAATATCGGACATACACTCCGCAATAATTATTGGAAGTATCCAGCATTGCCACCCTCTATGCCTTTCCTTGATAATAAGGCGCCAAAGGGGGTAAAGGGTGTCAAGCTGATGTGGACCGAGAAAGGTCCGCTGCTGGTATGGAAGGCTCCTAAGGCTAGCAAGAAAAAATGGGGCGATCAGGTGAACCGTTTTGCTATCTATCGTTTTGAGAAAGGAGCTAAGGTAAATCTCAATGATGTTTCTGCACTCCAGGCAGTAACTTATGATAATTTCTATCGCATCCCTTATGTGAGTGGCAAGAAATATGTGTATGTAGTAACTGCTCTCGACCGTGTAGGAAACGAAAGTAAAGGTAAGAAAAAGAAAATTTCTTTTTAGATTGGTTAGATGATATAAACGGAAAGACCGTTAAAAACAGAAAAACCGTTGTACTCGATAGAAGAGAGTACAACGGTTTTTTATTTTGTTGGGATGGGGGAGCGGGTAGTTCTTTCATCCTGTATTTTTTTTATTCTTTCAGCAGGTCGTTCAGGAAGTTGTCCAGATCGTTGTCCAGATTCTCCATCAAGTCACCACCTACGATGATAGTATCATCGTCAGCAAGATAGAGCTCGCCAATATGCTCTTTATCCTCATCTTCGAGCACAAAGCTGTATGGCTTGAGAATGCCGAGATGATCTATGATATCAGCCTGTTTGCGCAATACATCGCGAAGCAGCTTTGCTACCTCGTCGTAGAAGTCTTCATCCTTGTTTTCTATCCATTGCTCAACAACGCAGCGGGTAATCTCGTTGTCATCGTCGTCAAAGGCCAGGAGTTCGCCACTGTCTTGCGAAACCCTTACGTGGATGTCGGTCATTTGAGAAGTCTCGTCGTCAGATTCTGGCGCAGGGAACTTTTGAGCCACTTTTCTGATAAAGCGCTCTACTTGCATGATTGTTTGCTCTAATGTTTCCATATCAATTCTTTAATAATCAATGCAAAGATACATAAAAAATTGATATCACCAAAAGAAGTTGCTAAAAAAAAGCATTTTTGCTTTTAATTTGTTCTCAAACTGCCTGATTCCAGGGTATAGATAACGTTTACGCTTCTTTTTTTATATTTTCTTTTCGATTTTGTTTGCCATTTCTAAATAATGTAGTATCTTTGCACTTGAATTGCAAAAATGCAATCTCAACATTACAAATGAATAACAAAATAAAACATTCTGGCATCGTAGAGAGCGTAGTAGAAGGTTGTGTGTGCATTCGCATCGTACAGTCGTCAGCCTGCAGCGCTTGCAAGGTGGCTGCTCATTGTACTGCATCCGAATCGAAAGAGAAGATGATTGAGGTTTCTACCTCAGAGGCGTCTCTCTACCACAAAGGCGATAGCGTGGTGGTGACTGCTGATTCGGCTGTAGGCTTCAGAGCCAGTTTCTATGGCTATCTCTTGCCGCTGATACTGATGGTGATCGCTTTGGTGGGTGTACTGAAAGCTACTCACTCAGAGGGAGCCGCAGCGCTCTCGGCATTGGGTATTCTCATTCCATACTATGTGGTGCTCTACTTATTCAGAAACAAACTTAAAAACAAACTGAGCTTCTCTATAGAAACATAGGGTGCGTGATGTGCTCCTGTGGCTTCTGTGATGAGCCTTTATTTTAAAACAAAGAAAATAACAAAACAAAACACAAAAAATTATGAATTTTATTTTGATTGCTGTCTTGGTTCTCGGAGCAATCGCGCTGATTGCAGCGCTGGTTCTCTTCGGAGTATCTAAGAAGTTTGCCGTCGAAGAAGACCCTCGCTTGGGCCAGGTAGGAGAGATTCTGCCAGGTGCCAACTGTGGTGGTTGCGGTTTTGCCGGATGTTCCGGTATGGCTGCAGCTCTGGTGAAGGGTGCAGATGCCGGTTCTATCGATGGACTGATGTGTCCGGTAGGTGGTGCTGACGTGATGGGCAAGGTAGCCGACCTTTTAGGTATGGCAGTAGCCAATACCGAGCCAAAGGTGGCTGTGGTTCGTTGTAATGGTACTTGCGAGAATCGTCCTCGCATTGCCGAGTATGATGGTTTGCACACTTGTGCAGCTATGAATTCATGTGGCGCTGGCGAAACAGGCTGCGGGTTCGGCTGTCTGGGTTGTGGCGATTGCGTGGCTGCCTGCCAGTTTGGCGCAATCTCTATCAATCCTAAAACTGGCATTCCTGAGGTTGATGAAGAAAAGTGTACGGGTTGTGGTGCTTGCGCCAACGTTTGTCCACGTCATATCATCGAGCTCCGCAAGAAGGGTCCTAAGGGCCGTAGAGTTTACGTTCAGTGCGTAAACCACGACAAGGGCGCTGTTGCCAAGAAGGCTTGTAGTGTTGCTTGCATCGGATGCGGTAAGTGTCAGAAAGTCTGTAAGTTTGATGCTATCACCATTGAGAACAATGTGGCTTATGTTGACTTCAATAAGTGCCGCATGTGTACCAAGTGTGTTGACGAATGCCCAACCGGTGCTCTTGTAAAAGTAAATTTCCCAGTTAAGAAGGCAAAGCCAGCTGCAGAGGCTGCACCTAAGGCAGAGGCTCCAGTAGAAAAGAAGGAGGATTAAATCATGAATTTGAGAACTTTTAGAATTGGTGGAGTTCACCCAGAAGAGAATAAGATTACTGCCGAGATGGCTACTCAGGTAGCTCCTCTCCCTAAGCAGGCGATTTTCCCACTTGGTCAGCACATCGGTGCTCCTGCCAAGCCTGTAGTTGCCAAGGGCGACAAGGTGAAGGTGGGTACACTCATCGCTGAGGCGGGTGGCTTTGTGAGTGCTCCTATTTACAGTTCCGTATCTGGAACTGTGTTCAAAGTAGATACATCTATTGATGCTACCGGTTATCGCAAGCCTTGCATCATTATTAATGTAGAAGGCGATGAGTGGGAGGAGAGTATCGACCGCTCTGATAAACTCGAGACGCTTGAGGCTCATACTGAGCTTACTCCAGAGGAAATCGTAAACCGCATCAAGGTGGCTGGTGTCACCGGTATGGGTGGTGCCGGTTTTCCTACCTTCATCAAGCTTTGTCCTCCTCCAGGAGCCAAGGCTGAGTGCGTCATCATCAACGGTGTAGAATGTGAGCCTTATATCACAGCCGACTATCGCCTGATGATGGAGCATGCTGATGAGATTCTCGTTGGCTTGAACCTTCTGATGAAGGCGGCTAAGGTAGAGAAGGGCTACATCGGTATCGAGGACAACAAGCCTGCTGCCATCAAACTCTTCGAGGAAAAGACAGCCAATGACTCCCGTATCGAGATTGTACCTCTGGCTAAAAAGTACCCTCAGGGTGGTGAGAAGCAGCTGGTGGATGCCGTTATCCGTCGTCAGGTTCCTGCTCCTCCAGCTATCCCTGTCAACGTTGGAGCAATTGTTCAGAATGTAGGTACTGCTTTCGCTGTTTATCAGGCAGTTATGAAGAATAAACCTCTCTTCGAGCGCTATACTACCGTTACCGGCAAGCAGGTGAAGAACCCGGGCAACTTCCTCGTACGTATGGGTACTCCATTCTCTCAGATGATTGAGAATTGCGGAGGTTTGCCTGAGGGTGACAACAAGGTATTGGCTGGTGGTCCGATGATGGGTAAGGCTGTAATCAGTCTCGATGTGCCTGTTACCAAGGGTACCAACTCCATCACCGTATTGACCGATGCTGATGCTCATCGCAAGAAGGCTCAGCCATGTATCCGTTGTGCCAAGTGTGTGGATGCCTGCCCAATGGGTCTGGAGCCATACTTGCTCGCTACCTTGAGCGTAGTGAAGGATTATGAGCGCCTTGAGGCAGAAGAGGTAACATCCTGCATTGCCTGCGGTTCATGCCAGTTCACCTGTCCTTCACATCGTCCTATCCTCGATAATATTATCAATGGTAAGGGTGCGGTAATGGGCATTATCAGAGCTCGCAACGCTAAGAAGTAATCCCTTTTATCAAAAGAAGAGATACTTCAATCAAGAGAAATTTCATTGACGAAAGAATTTAAAAGAAAAAATGAGTAAATTAATTGTTTCATTATCGCCACACGCTCATGGAAATGAGAGTGTAGAGAAGAACATGTACGGAGTGATTATCGCTCTCGTGCCTGCCATCCTCGCATCTTTCTATTTCTTCGGCTTGGGTTCAGCAGTCGTTCTGCTCACCTCTGTGGCAGCCTGCGTCTTCTTTGAGTGGGCAATTACAAAATATCTCCTGAAGGAGGAGACCAGCTTGCTCGATGGTTCTGCCATCATTACCGGTCTCTTGCTCGGCATGAACTTGCCAAGTAACCTTCCTCTCTGGATCATCATCATCGGTGCCCTATTTGCCATCGGGGTAGGTAAGATGAGCTTCGGCGGTTTGGGTAACAATCCTTTCAATCCCGCTTTGGTAGGCCGTTGCTTCCTGCTCGTCAGTTTCCCTGCCCAGATGACTTCATGGCCTGTTGCCGGACAGATGCTCAGCTATACAGATGCTACAACGGGTGCTACTCCGCTGGCTATCATGAAGACAGCCATCAAGACGGGCGATGCTTCAGTTCTCAACCAGTTGCCTGATGCGATGAGCATGCTCTTCGGTGCTACAGGCGATACTTTCGGTGCCGGAACTACCGGTGAGGTTTGTGCCGTTGCGCTCTTGCTCGGTTTGGCTTACATGCTCTGGAAGAAAATCATCACCTGGCATATTCCTGTCAGCATCATCGCTACCGTATTCGTATTCAGCGGTTTGATGCATTTGGCTAATCCTGTTTATGCCAATCCTTTTGCTGTCATCTTCAGCGGTGGTCTGATGCTCGGTGCCATCTTCATGGCTACTGATTATGTAACCTCTCCGATGACCCGCAAGGGCATGCTTATCTACGGTGTATGCATCGGTCTGCTGACCGTCATCATCCGTAACTGGGGTAGCTATCCAGAAGGTATGTCGTTCGCCATTCTTATCATGAATGCGTTCACACCTCTTATTAACACATACGTTAAACCAAAGCGCTTCGGTGAGAAGCCTGCTAAGAAATAAGGAGGACAGAGACATGCAGAAATTAGAATCATCATTAAAGAACATGGTTTTGGTGCTCGTAGGCGTAGCGCTCATCGTAGGTGCTGTTCTTGCATATATCAATCATCTTACATCTGGTCCTATCGCCGAGAAGGCTGCACAGAGTCTGGCTGCCGGTATAAAGAGTGTGATGGGTACTGAAGAACTTCAGGTGGCTGAGCCTGAAGAGGTGAAGCAGGAGTTTGGCGGTAAGGAATTCACTTTCACCATCCACAAGTGCTCTGACAAGAGCGGCAAGCAGCTGGGTGCTGCCGTAGAGAGTACTACCGGTGGTTTCGGTGGCGATTTGAAGGTGCTCGTAGGTTTCGATACTGAGGGCAAGATTATGGGTTATACCGTGCTTCAGGCTTCAGAAACTCCAGGTCTGGGTGCCAAGGCTGCTACCTGGTTCCAGAAGGACGGAAAGGGTAGCATCATCGGTAAGACTCCAAAGGATGGCGACCTCCACGTATCTAAGGACGATAAGAGTGGCAATGCAGTAGATGCCATCACCGCTTCTACCATTACCAGCCGCGCCTTCCTCAAGGCTATCAATCAGGCTTATGCCGTTTATGCCAAGAAGGATGTTGACGGCGAGAGCAGTGCATCTCAGAAAGCAGATGCAGAGAGTGGTGCATCTAAAGTTGAACATAACGAAAAGAAAGGATAAACCGATATGAGTAATGTTAAGATTTTGATGAACGGACTCATCAAGGAGAATCCAACCTTCGTGTTGCTTCTCGGTATGTGTCCTACTTTGGCTACAACAACCAGCGCCATCAACGGTCTCTCTATGGGATTGGCTACCATGGCGGTGCTGATTTGTACCAACTTTGTTATCTCCTGTATCAAGAAGATTACACCCGATATGGTTCGCATCCCTGTGTTTATCGTAGTGATTGCAGCCTTCGTTACTATCCTTCAGATGGTGATGAGCGCTTATGCTCCCGACAGCATCAATCAGGCGCTGGGTATTTATATTCCGCTGATTGTAGTAAACTGTATCATCCTGGGTAGGGCAGAGAGCTTTGCTGCCAAGAATTCGCCTATTGCCAGCCTCTTCGATGGCATTGGTTGCGGTTTGGGTTTCACCCTCGGTTTGACCATCCTGGGTAGTGCCCGCGAGATTCTCGGTGCAGGTAGTGTATTCGGTATCACTCTGTTGCCGGAGACTACCAACATTCTGATGTTCATCCTGCCTCCTGGAGCTTTCCTCACCTTGGGTTACATCATTGCTATATTTAATAAGGTAAAGAAGTAAGCGTAGGCATCGCTTCAAATCAATGAAATAAAATAGAAATTATGGAATATTTATTGATATTTATCTCTGCGATATTCGTCAACAACATCGTCTTGTCGCAGTTTCTCGGTATCTGTCCATTCCTGGGCGTATCGAAGAAAGTTGATACAGCCATCGGTATGGGTGGTGCCATCGCCTTTGTCTTGACCTTGGCAACCATCATTACCTGGTGTGTTCAGAAGTATGTACTCGATCCGTTCGGATTGCAATATCTCCAGACCCTGGCGTTCATCCTCGTGATTGCAGCCTTGGTTCAGATGGTAGAGATTATCCTGAAGAAGGTTTCTCCTGCACTTTATCAGGCGCTCGGTATCTTCCTGCCTTTGATTACTACCAACTGTGCCGTGCTGGGTGTAGCCATCCTGGTTATCCAGAAGGATTACAATCTGCTTGAGAGCGTGGTTTACGCCTTCTCTACCGCTCTCGGCTTTGCCCTGGCTCTCATTGTCTTTGCCGGCATTCGCGAGCAGCAGGCTTTGGTCCGTATTCCTAAGGGCATGCAGGGCGTAGCTATCGTCATGGTAACTGCAGCGCTCCTCAGCCTCGCCTTCATGGGATTCTCGGGCGTAGATGGCGGTTTGAAATCGCTCTTCGGATTGGAGTAAAACTTTTACTGAAAGTTGATAAAATAATAATGGGAATTTGCGAATGGTATGAACCGATGCAAATTCCCATTTTTTGTACTTGATTTTTCTTACTCTCTTACTTGAGGTCTTGATTTTTCTTAACTCTCTGTCTTTATAAACTTGAAATTATAACTCTTTCTCTTTTCTTATCTTCTGTGTCCGAAACTTCCACCGCCATTGCTCTTGCTTGGTGTAGAAGAGCGAGGGGTGAATCCGCCGCCACGGTTGCCAGACCCGCTGCTGAATGAACGGCTCATGCTGCTGCGGTTGCCCCCGAAGATATTACTTCTTCCGCTTCCGAAGCTGCTGTTTCCGAAACCACGGCTGTTGTTTCCGAAACCACGGTTGTTGCTAGTGCTGCTGTTGCTGCTGCCGAAACCACGGTTAGGGCGACTGTTGCTATTGCCGAAGCCCCGGTTGCTGCTGTTGCCGAAGCCTCCGTTGTTATTTCCGAAGCCTCCGTTCTGAGGGCGGCTGCTGTTTCCGAAGCCAGCGTTGTTGTTAGGGCGGCTTGCATTACCGAAACCACGATTTGGCTTCATCTGAGGTCTGTTCTCGCGGTTCAGATTTCCGAAAGATCTTCCTCTGCCGTAATCACCACGGTTGAATCCGTCTCTCATACCTACTCTAGGATGTCCTCCTGGGTGAGGGCCGCCAAATCTTCTTCCGTGATACCAGCTTCTGTTTCCGTTTACTCGCCAGCTATGACCTCCACGGTAAGATACGTAGAAGTGAGGGCAACCGAAGTAGAAATAGTCGCGGCGCGGATAGCGGGCGTAGATGGCGAAGTGCCAGTAGCCCGCATTCCAGTAGAGCGGACGGTAGAAATAGGTGGCATTGAGATATGTTCTATACTGCCAGTCGAGCAGGATATAGCTCAAATCCATATTGCGCTGGCGCCAGTAAGCACCATATAGGTCATCGTATGTATCTACACTCATCAGGTAGTCGAGGTTCACCTCGTAAGCTGCCTCATACTGGTCTTCCGTAAGATTGAGCTCGTAAGCCATCTTGTCTGTCAGGAAGAGAGCCTGCTGTCTTGCCTGCTCATAACTCATTGCAGAAGCGGTAGTGAATGTCATCATGAACATGGCTACCAGAGCTATTATCATTCGTTTCATAATCGTATATCTTTAAATTGTTATACTTCATGTTTCTTTTTCTGGTGCAAAGATACGATGTTTTTTGCTTCCACGGTCGGGATTTCCCCTAAAGGGGTGGGGGAAAATCCCTACTTCTTTATTTTGTGCCTGCGCAGTTCTATATATAATTAAGGTATAGAAGCGGAGTGGAGCGTAAAGGTTTGCGTGAAGTTTTTCACTGTTTTTGGAACAATCAAACGAAATATTTACTACCTTTGCACTCAGAAAAAAAACAATCTGATGAATAGATTGGAATTTAAAACGGAAAGTAAAATAATAAAGACAAAATAAACAAATCATGAAAGAGCTAAAAGCATTAAACAAGCGCACTGCTCCTAAGAGCGTCGCTCCAGAGAAAATCATTCAGTTTGGTGAAGGTAACTTCCTCCGTGCATTCGTAGATTGGATTGTATGGAATATGAACAAGAAGACCGACTTCAACGGTTCTGTCGTTGTAGTTCAGCCATTGGCTGGTGGTATGGTTGACTGGCTGAACGGTCAGGACTGCCTCTATCACGTAAACCTTCAGGGTAAGGAGAACGGCCAGGCTATCAACACATTGGAGCGTATCGACGTTATCAGCCGTGCACTGAATCCATATTCTCAGAACCAGGCTTTCATGGCTTTGGCTGAGCAGCCAGAGATGCGTTTCATCATCTCTAACACTACAGAGGCTGGTATCGCATTCGATGACTCTTGCAAGTTTACAGATGCTCCTGCAGCTTCTTATCCTGGCAAGTTGGTTCAGCTCTTGTTCCACCGCTACAAGTTCTTCGAGGGCGACCCAATCAAGGGTATGATCCTGATGCCATGTGAGCTGATCTTCCTGAACGGTCACCACCTCAAGGAGTGCATCTATCAGTATATCGAGCTCTGGAAGGGCGATATGGGTGCTGATTACGAGGGCTTCAAGGAGTGGTTCACCAACCACTGCTACGTTTGCGCTACATTGGTAGACCGCATCGTTCCTGGTTTCCCACGCGATACCATCAAGGAGATCCAGCAGAAGATTTGCTACAAGGACAACCTCGTAGTTAAGGCAGAAAGCTTCCACCTCTGGGTTATCGAGAAGGCAGAAAATATGACAGTAGAGCAGATGCAGGAGGAGTTCCCAGCTCATAAGGCAGGTCTCCACGTGCTTATCACAGATAATGAGAAGCCATACCACGAGCGTAAGGTTACCCTGCTGAATGGTCCTCACACCGTATTGAGCCCTGTTACATACCTCAGCGGTGTAAACATTGTTCGCGATGCCTGCGAGCACCCGGTATTGGGCAAGTACATCCACAAGGTACAGTTTGAGGAGTTGATGCAGACTCTGAACCTCCCAATGGATGAGCTCCAGAAGTTCGCTTCTGACGTATTGGAGCGTTTCGAGAATCCATTCGTAGATCATCAGGTAACCAGCATCATGCTCAACTCATTCCCTAAGTTTGAGACTCGCGACCTGCCAGGTGTCAAGATTTATCTTGAGCGTAAGGGCGAGTTGCCACAGGGCTTGGTATTCGGTCTCGCTGCAATCATCACTTACTATAAGGGTGGTGTTCGCGAGGATGGTGCTCCTATCCAGCCAAACGATGACCAGAAGATTATGGACAAGCTCACCGAGCTTTGGGCTACCGGCGATACCCAGAAGGTAGCTGAGGGCGTATTGGGCTTCGACTATATCTGGCACGAGGATTTGAACAAGACAGTTCCTGGCCTTACCGAGTTGGTTAAGAAAGATCTTGACCTTATTCAGGAGAAGGGCATGCTGGAGGCTGTTAAGACTATCCTCTAATAAAAAATAATGTTCGTTCATAGGTTCAAATAACGATTAAGATTTGAAAAATAGTTATAAGGTTTTGTGTTAGTTGTTAGCTATAATCTTCTAGCTAATAGGTTAAAGGCGGGGAGCTTGTGAAAGCGCCTCGCCTTTTTGCTTATTGTCTGCTTTGTGATGTTTCAGAATCCTTAATGACCTTAATGACCTTGTCCTTAATGACCGGATGGTTGATGATGAGCGGCACTCTTTCTACCACTACCATGGAAGTGTCGAGGCCCAATGCCTTAGGCTCGTCAATACCTATCTTGCTGATAAGAGCGTAGATACTCATCAGCAGGTTCTGTTGGCGATTATCTGAACTCTCCGGGTAATATACGCGGTGAATGATGATGAATCGGAAATCGCCCGGAATTCCGTATTTGCGCAGCGAAGGATAGGTGCTTTGCAAATCTACCTTTCCGTCTGTTACCAGATCTTCCACTACTTGTCGCAGATAGAGACTCACCCTAGGCTCTATGCGGAAACCAATGTGCATGGTTACGCTGTAGAGGGTGTCGGGAATCAGGGTCTCGCAGTTGTACTCCAGCGTGTCAGGAGTGTCAACAAACTCCATGTTGATAAGCCAGTAATGGTCAGCACGTTTCGGCTGCTTGTTGATGATGGAGTAGAGCAACTTGTCATCTACGGCACCTTCCTTGTTGGCGTGGTTCACATAAACCAGGTTGGAAGCGTACTTAGGGATGCTCTCGTCGGCCTTGATGTCGGAGATAATCTGATAATAATCATCCAGCGGTTTGGTGCTGATATAATGGCGGCGTATCTTCATGGCTTTCACCCACACGTACATCATCAGGAACAGGATTCCTCCAATGAGCATCGTACACCATCCACCTGCAAGAAACTTTGACAGATTGGCAGTCAGGAAGATGGCTTCGATGATGCAGTATGCGCCCATAAACAGCATCGTGAAAATCCGTGCTACTCCCTTGCTGTGCAGGTAGAAACCGAGCAGCAGGGTAGTCATCAGCATGGTGATGGTGATGGCGAGTCCGTAGGCTGCCTCCATGTGCGAGGAGTCGCGGAAGAGCAGGATGATGAGAACCACGCCGATGTACATGGCGAAGTTGATCATCGGGATATAGAGCTGCCCCTTAACATGGGTAGGATGCTTGATTCGCATGCGCGGCCAGAAGTGCAGGTTCATGGCTTCGCTCAATATGGAGAAGGTTCCGCTGATGAGTGCCTGGCTCGCAACGATTGCCGCACCCGTGGCCATGATGATGGCGAAGAACAGCATGCTCTGCGGCATGATGGCAAAGAACGGATTCACTGCCAGTGCCGTATCAGCATGATTCAGCACCCATGCTCCCTGTCCCAGATAGTTGAGAATGAGCATGGTCTTTACGAAGCCCCAGCTGATGGCGATGTTCTTTCTGCCGCAATGTCCCAGGTCAGAATAGAGAGCCTCGGCACCGGTAGTACAGAGAAATACGGCACCCAGAATCAGAAACCATTCAGGCGATTTTGCCAGCAGCATGGCTGCATAATAGGGGTTGAAAGCCTTCAGTATCAATGGGTAAGACGTGATACTGAAAGCTCCCACCACGCCCAGCAGCAGGAACCACAGCAGCATAAATACGCCAAACGATTTGCCAATACTCTCTGTGCCAAACCGCTGCACGAAGAAGATGATGGTGATGATGCCCAGGGTGATGGGGATGACTGGCAGGTTGGGACTGATGCTTTCAAGTCCTTCGATGGCTGTGGTCACGGTGATGGCAGGGGTGATGATTCCGTCTGCCAGCAGGGTGCTTGCGCCAATGATGGCCAGTAGGTAAATCCACTTGCTCTTGAGTCGGCGCAGCAAGGCATAGAGGGCGAGGATGCCTCCCTCGCCATTGTTGTCGGCACGCAGCGCCACGCATACATATTTGATGGTGGTCTGGAGGGTGAGTGTCCAGATGATGCATGACAGTGCGCCCAGGATGGTGCTCTCGCTGATGCTTTCGCCCGTATGCAGGATAGCCTTCATCACATAGAGAGGTGATGTTCCGATGTCTCCGAATACAATGCCTAATGTAACGAGCAATCCCAGGAAGCCTACTCTGTGATGATTGCAGGCTACTGAACTTTCTGCTTTTTCTTTCATTTTTCTTCTCTTATTTAAATTAAATATTATCCTTTTTGGGACATGAAAATGTCCTTTGTGATTATAAATTTGCGTGCAAAGGTATAAACATAAGAGGTAAGATAGAATTTGTTTAACAAGATTTATCGGATTTAACCTTTATTCTTTGACGATATGAAGAGACGAATAGAGGCGAATGCTGATAAGACTACTCCCGAGAAACTTCTGAACCTAGCGAAACTTGAATAATTAATAAAGGCGGGGAGCTTGTGAAAGCGCCTCGCCTTTTGCGTATGTTTTGTAAGTTTCTTTTCAAGTGACTGTTGTAAAGAAAAACAGTTATTCAATGATGTGGTTGATGACCATTCCTGCGATAGCCATTCCGAAGGTTGCGGTGATGTGGCAGAGCGAACCGTTGATCTGTGCCTTAGTAGAGCACCATTCGTGTTCTACCAGTTGCTGGTCGCCCGGAGCATCATATACGGCAGTATCGGTACCTCTCTCTCCGCTAATGAGTTTGGCTTTCGGGCATAGGCATCCGCCCGTGCCGCATGCTTTGTTCACCCCTTGGTTCTGCATCGGTTTTTCTTCACTGTATACGCACTGGAATTTTCGTCGTGGGAAGGTTTTGTTCTTCTTGAATTTCTTTCGCAGTGCTCTTGCCAGCGGGTCTCCATCCACCTTCCAGAATTCAGATTTTCTTACCATGAAGGGGTCGGTGCGCAGGGCAGCTCCCATAGAAGATATAAAGGTGATTTCCTTAGGCAGGGCAGTGGCACGCAGAATGAGGTCAGCCTTATCCTTGAGCGAGTCGATGGCATCGATGATGAAGTCGTATTGCTCCATGTGGAATTCATCGGCAGTTTCTGCCTGATATATTTTCTGATAGGCTGTGATGTTGGCATCGGGGTTGATTTCGAGCAGTCGGTTGCGCAGCGCCTCTACCTTCACTTCGCCTAAGGTTCGGCTTGTAGCCATCAGCTGGCGGTTGCAGTTGGTTACGCATACCCTGTCGCTGTCTACGATTGTGATGTTTCTCACGCCGCTTCTCAGGAGTCCTTCTGCGCACCATGATCCTACTCCTCCGATACCGAAGATAAGCACTCTTGCCTTCTGAATTTTCTCAAGATTATCCTTTCCCAGGAGCAGTTCGGTGCGTCGCTGCATTCCCCGCTCCATTGTCGTTATTTTATTCTCCATTTTATTGTTTGTAAAGAATTCTAATGTATATATCTGATGCAAAGTTAGTGAATTTTTATTTCATCCATACTTAAGTTAAGAGTACTTGCCACAATATCAGCTGATACTCCAGCCTGTAGAAGTTTTTTGGCTGATTGCAATTTTTCCTCATTAGCTTTTTTTAATTGCTCCTCAGCTTCCTTTCTCTGCTCCTCAGCTTCCTTTCTCTGCTCCTCAGCTTCCTTTCTCTGCTCCTCAGCTTCTTTTAACTGACTAGAGGTTGCCTTAAGTTTCTCCTCTGTATCATCATTAGCCTTCGTCAAACGCTCCAACCTGCCGGCAAGCGTCTTCTCTACGCTCACCATATCCCAGAATTCATCATAACCCAGAAGTTCCTCCTCGGTATAGGCTGATTCTTCAATCTCTGATACGGCTTTGGCTATCTCCGGATTTGCCAGCAGTTCTGCCGGAACTTCCTTCGTTTTCTCATCAATTTCTGTCAGATACCTAAGCCATAAAACCTGCATTTTCTTCTCTGTAAACGTATGAGGCGTAAACTTCGGCAACTCTACAAATACCAGATGCAAACCATCAATTACTTTTTCGGTATGTTCCTCATGTACAAGATGGTAATAGTGGTAATAATCATCCAGTTCAGGCTCAAATACTTCATTAACCAAGTTGAGAGAATAAACTGGCTTCAGAAGAGAATAATCTTCTCCCCTGTTTAGCTGCTTTACATATGCCTTGGAAGCATTGAAGAGAACTCGCTGCTTAAACTCCGCAGACCAAACCATCTGCATTTCTACAATAAACTGACGTCCCTGGGCATCCTCGCATCTCACATCCACTATACTATATTTTCGTGTGGGTGTCTGGGGAACCATTTCAGGCGTAAGATATGTCACAGAAGTGATTTCCTCTTCCTCACTCTTAAAAGGAAGAAGGGCGTTAAGCAAACTTTTTACCAACTCGGGATGTTCGCCAAACACTTTTTTGAAGGTCAAATCTGCCTTAGGATCCAAATATTTCATAAGCCTTTCTTTTTTTTCTGCAAATATACGCCAATATTCCGAAACTTGCAAGCCTTTTCATATTTTTTTTGAATTTCTCTTCTTTACACAATAATCAAAGCCCGATAGGAGAGCGTTGCTGCTTCCTGTCGGGCTTGAATCAACTTAAAAAAATAAATACAATGAAATCCTTTCCGAAAATCGGCTAGATATGGAAATCTACCAACTTCAGCCATCGCTTGACATCAAACGACGGACAGTCTTTGT